>PPYE01256165.1_pt1 | contig 117402 bp, 100 predicted proteins | sample 1559881 | NCBI WGS metagenome assembly PPYE01 (sample SAMN08240022, study PRJNA423297) | Human gut metagenome, whole genome shotgun sequencing project.
CGCGCCGAGCACGTCCAGCGACAGGTTCAGCTTCGCCCACGCGGGCTCCATCGTCGTGCAGGTCACAGCTTTTTCAGCTCAAAGAGCAGGTCCATCAGCTCCGCGCCGTCGTCGACGTACGGGCCCTTGCGGCCGTTGGCCTCGGAATACGGCAGGCCGGAGCCCTCCGTCACGCGGCTGTCATAGAGCACGAACGGCACGGGGTCCGCGCCGTGCGCGCCGTTGGCCATGTAGGTCATGTGGTCCGAGAGCAGCAGCAGGCGGAAGTCCTCACCCGCGGCGCGCAACGCCTCGGTCACGGGGGCGACGACGTCGGCGCTCAGGCGCTCGATGGAATAAATTTTGTGCTCGAGGTCATGGTTGTGCGTGGCCTCGTCCGGGCCCTCGAGGTGCAGGGCCACGAAGTCGTGCTTTTTCAGCACATTGAGCGCGGCGGCGACCTTGGCGGCGTAGTCGGTGTCCCACTCGCCGGTCGCGGTCGGGACGGTGACGGCCTCCAGCCCCGTCAGGATGCCGATGCCGTGGCACAGCGGCACGGCCGAGACGACGCCGCCGTCCGACCCGTAGTGCTCGGGGAAATTCGGCAGCGCGGCCGCCGTGCCCTCGGCCCAGAACCAGACGCCGTTGGCCGGGAGCTTGCCGGCGGCGCGGCGCGCGACGTTGATCGGGTGCTGGTCGAGAATGTCGAACGCGCGGCGCATGAGCTCACGCAGCACGTCGGCGTTCGGGCAGCCGGTGGGCAGGATGGGGCCGATCTCCTCGCCGAGGTGGTCGTGCGGCGGGGCGAGCCGGATGCCTTTAATGTCCACGTGGCTCTGCACCGCGAGGTGGCGGAACGACGAGCCCTTGTGGATGACCATGCCGGCCTGCTCGGCCAGCGGGCGGAAGTCGGGGTGATGGAAGAGCATCGTCACGAGCTCGTCCGACTCGCGGCCCTCGATGCTGCCCGCGCTGTGGGAGAGGATGTGCTTGTGCTCGAACGGCACGTCCTCATCGGCATACGTGACCATGTTGCAGCGGTAGCACGCGTCGCCGGGGGCGAGCCGGATGCCGGACGCCGCCGCCTCGAGCGGGGCGCGGCCGAAAAAGTACCTGCGCGGCGAGCAGCCGAAGATGGACATGATGGCCGTGTCGCTGCCGGGGGCGAAGCCCTCGGGCACGTTGCGCACGCTGCCGAGGATGCCGTGGCGCGCGAGGGCGTCGATCGCGTCTTTTTTCGATGCTTCGAGCGGCGTGCGGCCGCCGAGCGTGTCGAGCGGGTGGTCGGCCATGCCGTCGCCGATGACGAGAATGTATTTCATACCGTATCCCTCTTTTCGGAAGATTTTTCGCCGCGGGGTGCCCTGTGGGATGCCGGGACCCGCGGTTTTTTCTGCCCCACAGTATATACTATTTCCCCCGGTTTGTGAAGCGATGCGGCGGGTTCCGGGACATTTTGTTTCTATTTGTAGAATTCAACAAAATTATTCAAATTCCTGAATTGGGTATTGGCAACTTTTCGTCATCATGGTATAGTAGAATACTGTTAAGTATCCGCTAAGTTTTCGCTAAGAAACTGCCCCGGCACCGCCGGGGCTTTCCGCAGATCGGGAGGGACGGCAAATGTCGATCGGACAATATCTGCTCGGCGGCGCGGCCGGGCTGGCGTTCGGCCTGCTCGTAGCCGCCGGCAACACGCTGCTGCTGCGCCGCAGCCTGCAGCGCGCCAAACAGGACAAAACCACCGTCATGGGCACCAGCGGCCTGCGGCAGGTCATCAACCTCGCCGCGCTCGTGCTCGTGTACCTGCTGCGCAAGGTGGTGCCGCTGCCGCTGGCCGGCACGCTCATCGGCACGGCCGTCGGCCTGTCGGGCGGCAGCATCGCGGGGGTGTGGATCCTCGCGCGGAAAATGGACGACACCATCCCCGCCGAGGGCATGGAGGTGCCGGACGCGGAGACGATCGAGCTGCCCGAAGATGCTGCGCAGGAATCCACGCCGGACACCGACCCGGCGGACGAACGGAGGGACGACACCAATGGGTGAGACGAACGTACTGTTTTCCATCGGCCCGCTGCAAGTGACCGGCGCGGTCGTGACCATGTGGGTCATCGTGGCCGTGCTGGCGCTGCTGTCGTGGCTGGCCACGCGCAGGCTGCGCGACGTGCCCGGCCCGCTGCAGAACGCCGCCGAAATGGCCGTCGAGAAGCTGCAGGGCTTCTACGGCGGCATCCTCGGCCCGGCCAACGCCCGGCGCTACTTCCCGATGATGGCGACGTTTTTCATCTTCATCGTCGTGTCCAACTACATCGGGCTGCTGCCCGGCGCGGGGCAGGTGTTCACCGTGCCGACGGCCACGCTGTCCGTCACGGCGGGCCTGGCCATCATCGCCTTCTGCATGACGCACACCGTCGGCATCCAGCGCCGCGGCCTCAAGGGGTATCTCAAGAGCTTCATCAAGCCCTTCCTGCTCATGCTGCCGCTCAACCTCATCGAGCAGATCGTGCGGCCGTTCTCCCTCGCGCTGCGACTGTACGGCAACCTCTACGGCGAGGAAATGGTCACGCACGAGCTCGGCAACCTCTTCCCGCTCGTGCTGCCGCTGCTCATGCAGGTGCTGAGCCTGCTGTTCTGCCTGATCCAGGCCGTCGTGTTCACGATGCTGCTGTCGATCTATATCGAGGAAGCCATCGAGGAGTGACGCCCTGCATCCCATAAACGCGCAAGGAAAGAAGATTCAGATAACCGAAAAACATTAGGAGGAAAAGAGTTATGTCAACCGGAATCATTGCGATCGCCGCCGCGCTCGCCATCGCCATCAGCACCATCGGCCCCGGCATCGGCCAGGGTCTGGCCGCCGCCCACGCCATGGACGCCATCGCGCGCCAGCCCGAGGCCGCCGGCACCATCCGCTCGAACATGATCATCGCCATGGGCCTGCTCGAATCGCTGACGATCTACGGCCTGCTGATCGCGTTTCTGCTGATCGGCCAGCTCGGCTGAGGCCAACGGAACAAGGGAGGCACACGCTTTGAGCATCAACATCTCCGAACTGATCTGGACGGTGATCTGCTTTTTCGTGCTGCTGGTGGTTTTGAAGAAGCTGCTGTTTGACCCGCTGGTGTCGTTCATGGCCGCGCGCGACGCGCGTATTCAGGACGGGCTCAGCGCCGGGCGCACCGCCCAGCAGCAGCTCGACGCGGCCGCGCGCGCACGCAGCGAGGCCCAGCGCAAGCAGGCCGCCGCGGCGGACGCGCTGCTGGCCGAGGCCAAGAGCGCAGCCGAGCGCGCGCGCGCCCAGGCGCTGCAGAGCGCGCACCAGGAGGCCGCCCAGGCCGCGCGCGCCATGCGCGCGCGTGTGCGCGACGAAGAGACCGCCGCGGCCGCCGCCGTGGACGCGAAACTGCCCGAGCTCGTCACGGCGCTGACCGGCGGCCTGCTCGGCAGCGACGCCGCCGAGCGCAACGCCGCGCAGATCCGGCAGTGGGTCACCCCCGCGCATGAGGGCTGAACCATGAATGAAATGAATCGAAAGGGGGCGCCGACGCTATGGAATTTCTGAGAGCCATCGGCCCCGTCTTCAACTTCCTGCTGCTGGCAGGGGTGCTGTTTTTCCTGACGCGCAAGCGCATCCGCAAGCTCTTCCGCGACCGGAAAGAACGCATTGCCGACGCGCTCGGCCGCGCGGCCGACGCGCAGGATCAGGCCCGCCACACCGCCGAGGACATCGCCGAGGCGCAGCAGGCGGCCGACGCGCAGGCGCAGTGCCAGCTCGCGGACGCGCAGCGTCAGGCGGCGGCCAACACCGCAGCCGCCGACGCCGAGACCGCCCGCGAGGCCGAGGCCGTGCGCCGCAGCGCGCAGCAGACCGAGGCGCAGCTGCGCAGCGACATGGAGGACCGCGTGAGCGACGCGGCCATCGGCCGCATCACGGCGGCCGCCGCCGGCGTGCTGGCGCAGGACGCGTTCGCACCCGCGCGCGCGAACTTGATTGACGACTTCCTCGCCCACATCGGCGAGCACCTGACCACCCAGCCGAGCGACGCGCTCGCCCTCGCCGAGACCGGTACGCTGACCGTGACGGTCGAATCGGCAGAGCCCCTGAGCGCCGCCGCGCTCGACGCGCTGACCGATACCCTCACGCGCGCCTACGGCCGCGTCACCGTCATGACGTCCGTGCGCCCGGAGCTGATCGGCGGCGTGTGCCTGCGCATCGGCGACACGCACTATGACGGCACGCTGCGCCACGCGCTCGACCTGCTCGAGCAGGACGCGGCCAACAGCGTCCTGCACACGACGGACGAAACGCCCGACCTCGCTGACTGCATCCGCGCCAGGCTCGCGGACACGCACGTCGGCATCGACGTGTTCCAATCCGGCGTCGTCACGAGCCTGTCGGACGGCATCTGCCGCATCCGGGGCCTCGCCGACGCCATGGCCGGCGAGCTGCTGGCCTTTGACGGCACGCTGCGCGGCATGGTCATGGACCTCGGCCGCGAGGACATCGGCGTCGTGCTGCTCGGGCCCTACGGCCACCTGCAGGAGGGCGACCGCGTGCGCCGCACGGGGCAGATCATGTCCGTGCCCGTGGGCGAGGAAATGACCGGCCGCGTCGTCGACGCGCTCGGCCGCCCGATCGACGGGCTCGGCCCCATCCGCACGACGGAGCGCCGCGCCATCGAGAGCCCCGCGCCCGGCGTCATCGCGCGCAAGGGCGTGAGCGTCCCGCTGCAGACCGGCATCAAGGCCATCGACGCGCTCGTGCCCATCGGCCGCGGCCAGCGTGAGCTCATCATCGGCGACCGCCAGACCGGCAAGACCGCCATCGCCATCGACGCCATCCTCAACCAGAAGGACACCGGCGTGCTGTGCATCTACGTCGCCATCGGCCAGAAGGAATCGACCGTCGCGGGCGTCGTGCAGAAGCTGCGCGACCGCGGCGCCATGGCCTACACCACCGTCGTGTGCGCGCACGCGTCCGAGACCGCGCCCATGCTCTACATCGCGCCCTACGCGGGTGCCGCCATCGGCGAGTACTTCATGTACCGCGGGCGCGACGTGCTCATCGTCTACGACGACCTGTCGAAGCAGGCCGTGGCCTACCGTGAGATCTCCCTGCTGCTGCAGCGTCCGCCCGGACGCGAGGCCTACCCCGGCGACGTGTTTTATCTGCACTCCCGCCTGCTCGAGCGCGCCGCGCGCCTGAGCGAGGCCGCCGGCGGCGGCAGCATGACCGCCCTGCCTATCATCGAGACGCAGGCGGGCGACATCTCGGCCTATATCCCGACGAATGTCATCTCCATCACCGACGGGCAGATCTTCCTCGAGACGGACCTGTTCCACGCCGGTGTGCGCCCGGCCATCAACGTGGGCCTGTCCGTGTCGCGTGTCGGCGGCGCGGCGCAGCTCGGCGCCATGAAGCAGGTCGCCGGCCGGCTGCGCATGGACCTGGCGCAGTACCGGGAGCTGGCGTCGTTCGCGCAGTTCGGCTCCGACCTCGACAAGGCCACGCGCGACACGCTCGCGCGCGGCAGCCGCATGACCGAGCTTCTGAAGCAGCCGCAGTACGCGCCCATGGACGCGGCCGATCAGGTCGCGGTGCTCTTCGCCGCCGGCGAGGGGTACACGGACACGATCGCCGTCGAGGACGTGCCGCGCTACGCGGACGCCCTGCTCGCGCGCATCCACCGGACGTATCCGGAGCTGCACGACCTTGTCCACAGCGGCAAAAAGCTCCCGCCCGAGGCGCTCGAGCGCCTGCGTGAGCTCGCAGCCGAGACCCTGAAGAATCTATGAACCATCATCCCCGCCGCCGGCAGAGAGGAGTTGACGCCCCTTGACGAACCTGCATAAGATCCGCGCGCGCATCCGCAGCGTGAACAGCACGCAGCAGATCACCCGCACGATGAAGATGATCGCGGTGTCGAAGCTGCGCAAGACGCAGACGAGCCTTGCGGGCGTGCGCCTGTTCGCGGACAAGAGTCAGGACGTGCTCAACGCCCTGCTCGCCGGCGACGCGAACTTTGAGCACCCGTATCTCACGCCCCGGCGGCACGTCGGCCGCGTGTGCTACGTGGTGTTCTGGGGCAACCGCGGGCTGTGCGGGGCGTACAACCAGCTGCTGCTGCGCCACCTCGAGGGGCTCGTGCGCGCCGAGGCGCGCCCCTGCTCCGTGATCGTGTGCGGCCGCTGGGGACGCGACGTGCTCGCGGGCACCGACCTGCCCGTGCGGCAGATCTTCTCCGACCTGAGCGACACGCCCACCATGGCCGAGGCGCTCGAGATCGCCGAGACGCTCAAAAATCTCTACCGCACCGGCGAGGCGGACGAGATCCACCTCGTCTACCAGCACTTTGACTCCGTGCTGCACCAGACGCCGACGCACCGGCAGCTGCTGCCCGCCGCGCCGGAGGCCGACGCGCCCGCCGCGAACAACAACTATCTGTTCGTGCCGGACGCGCAGACCGTGCTCGACAACGTGCTCGAGCTGTATCTGAACAACACGGTCTACGCCGTGATGCTCGAGGCCCGCGTGGGCGAGCACGCCGCGCGCATGACCGCGATGACCGCCGCCACGGACTCGACGGCGGAGCTCATCGAGGACCTGAATCTGGAGTTCAACCGCGCGCGCCAGGCCGCGATCACGACGGAGATCTCCGAGATCGTCGGCGGCAGCGCCGCGCTGAAAAAATCGGACAAATCGGACTAACACCGCGGCGGCAGCGCCGCGTCCCACGAAGGGAGAACGTATGGAAAACGGTATCGTCAAAAGGGTCATCGGCCCGGTGGTGGACGTGCAGTTCCCGGCCGGAAAGCTGCCGGAGATCAACAACGCCATCGAGGTGCACGCCGGCGAGCGGCGCATCGTCATGGAGGCGGTGCAGCAGCTCGGCGACAACGCGGTGCGCTGCATCTCGCTCTTTTCCACCGATGGGCTGCAGCGCGGCTGCGTCGCCGTGGACACCGGCGCGAGCGTGAAAATGCCCGTCGGCGAGGCGACGCTCGGCCGCATGTTCAACGTCATCGGCGAGCCGATCGACGGCAAAGGCCCCGTCCACGCCACGGAATATCTGCCCATCCACCGCGAGGCCCCGGCCTTCACGGACATCGCCCCCGCGACCGAGCTGCTCGAGACCGGCATCAAGGTCGTCGACCTGCTCGCGCCCTATGCCAAGGGCGGCAAGATCGGCCTGTTCGGCGGCGCGGGCGTCGGCAAGACCGTGCTCATCATGGAGCTGATCCGCAACATCGCCTACGAGCACGGCGGCTACTCGGTCTTTGCCGGCGTGGGCGAGCGCTCGCGCGAGGGCAACGACCTCTGGAACGAGATGAACGAATCCGGCGTCATCAGCAAGACGGCGCTCGTGTTCGGCCAGATGAACGAGCCGCCCGGCGCGCGTCTGCGCGTGCCGCTCTCGGGCCTGACGATCGCGGAAAACTTCCGCGACGAGTCCGGGCAGGACGTGCTGCTGTTCATCGACAACATCTTCCGCTTCACGCAGGCGGGCAGCGAGGTGTCGGCCCTGCTCGGGCGCATGCCCTCCGCCGTCGGCTATCAGCCCACGCTCGCCACCGAAATGGGCAAGCTGCAGGAGCGCATCACCTCCACGCGCAACGGCTCGGTCACGAGCGTGCAGGCGATCTACGTCCCCGCCGACGACCTGACCGACCCCGCCCCGGCCACGACGTTTGCCCACCTCGACGCCACGACCGTGCTCGACCGCAGCATCTCGGAACTCGGCATCTACCCGGCCGTCGACCCGCTCGGCTCCACGTCGCGCATCCTCGAGCCGGACATTCTCGGCCGCCGGCACTATGACACCGCGCGCGCCGTGCAGCGCGTGCTGCAGAAGTATAAGGACCTGCAGGACATCATCGCCGTGCTCGGCATGGACGAGCTGAGCGTGGAGGACAAGGCCGCCGTCAACCGCGCGCGGCGCATCCAGCGCTTTTTGTCGCAGCCGTTCCACGTGGCGGAAAACTTCACGGGCATGGCCGGCAAGTACGTCCCGCTCGACGAGACCATCCGCGGCTTCGAGGCCATCCTCGGCGGCGAGTGCGACGACATTCCCGAGCAGGCGTTTTTGTTCTGCGGCTCGATCGACGACGTGCTGCGCAAGCGCGACGCGCTGCAGTGAGGTGCACCATGGCGGACACACTGCATCTGGAGATCGTCACGGCCGGCGGCGCGGCCGTGGACACGCAGGCCGCGCAGGTCACGCTCCCCCTTGCCGACGGGGAGGCCGGCATCCTGCCGGGCCACGCGCCGCTGCTCGGCGCGCTCGTGAGCGGCGTCGTGCGCTATACTTCCGGTGACACGGAGCACTACTGCGCCGTGAGCCCCGGCACCGTGAACGTCGCGGCCAACACCGTGACCGTGCTCGCCCGCACGGCCGAGCCCGCGCCCGACATTGACCTGCCCCGCGCCGAGGCGGCGCTGCGCCGGGCCGAGTCGGATCTCGAGGCCCGCGGCATGGAGATGAACGTCTCCACGGCCGAGGCGGCCCAGGAGCGCGCCCGTGCGCGCATCCGCGCGGTGGCCCTCTGGCGCAAAAACGGATAAAAACAGCCGGAAATCCCCCGCACTGTCCCATTGTCCGGACAGCGGTGGGGTTGCATTTTCGCCTGGGATATGAGAAAATGTCTGCGTATTCGCTTACGCAGACATTTTTGCGTTTCCCGCTGTGGAACAGAGGAAATGCGCTGATTTTGGGCGGAGGTAGCCGGCATGCAGCCGAAGCACAATGCGCAGCTTGTTCCTCTTGCAAAACAGCTGCGCAGGCACATGACCAAAGAAGAGCGGCGGCTCTGGTATGGCTTTCTGCGCCGCTGTCCCGTGCGCTTTTCCCGGCAGAAAGTACTCGGCAAATACATTGTGGACTTCTACTGCGCCCAAGCCCGGCTGGTCATAGAACTGGACGGCAGTCAGCACTACGAAGACGAGGGCAGAGAAAAGGATGCCCGGCGCACCGCCTTTCTGGAAGCATACGGTCTCCGGGTGATCCGCATCCCGAATAACGACGTCACCGGAAATTTTCCGGGTGTTTGCGCGTATATCGACGCCGCAGTCAAACAATCCCTCAGTCAGCCTGACGGCTGACAGCTCCCTTTACACAAGGGAGCCGAGGACGCGGGACGAACACCGGTGCACTGTCCTCACAGCTTTCCCTTCCTGCGGGAGCGCCGCGCGGCTGAACGTATCTGAGCAGCGGGGAGCCCATGGGGGCAAAACCCGCCTCGGATACAAGGATACATCGCCGTTCGGCGATGCCTCCCCTGTGTAAGGGGAGGTGGCAAAAATCTTCGATTTTTGCCGGAGGGGCTGCAGACACCCCCACGTTTTTATCATCAAACAGGAGATGTGACCCATGGCCCAACCCACTCGCGGCCGCAATTCGCAGGCCAAAAATCATCTGATCACCATCGTGCTCGCGCTCATCATCGCGTGCCTCGCCACCTGGTTCGGCTACGGCCGCGACCATGTGACCGCCGACCCCGCCGCCACGGCCGCACCCACGCCCCTGCCCGGCGACGGGCTGACCGTGACGTATCTTGACGTCGGCCAGGGCGACTGTACCCTGCTGCAGTGCGACGGGCAGGTCATGCTCATCGACGCGGCCGAGGGCAACCAGGCCAACAAGATCACGGCCTACCTCAAGCAGCACGGCGTGACGGCCATCGACTACCTCATCTGCACGCACGCGCACGCCGACCACTGCGGCGGCATGCGGGCCGTCATCGCGGCCTTCCCGGTGCGCACGCTCTACAGCTCCGTCACCTCGAGCAGCAACGGCGCGTTCCAGCGCGTCATGCGCGCAGCCGAGACGGCGAACCTCGCCATCACCGTGCCGGACGTGGGCGATACGTTCCCCCTCGGCAGCGCGACCGTGACCGTCCTCGGCCCGCAAAAGCACTACAGCGACGTCAACAACCAGAGCCTCATCCTGCGCGTGGACTACGGCAGCAACGCCTTCCTCTTCACCGGCGACGCCGAGTACGAGAGCGAGACGGACGTGCTCGACGCGGACGAAAACGTCCGCTGCGACGTCATCAAGGCCGGCCACCACGGCAGCCATACCTCCACGGGCTACCGCCTGCTGTACGAGGCGCAGCCGAAGTACGCCGTCATCAGCTGCGGCGCAAACAATGAGTACGGCCACCCGCACGACGACACGCTCAGCCGCCTGCGCGACGCGGACGTGACCGTCTACCGCACGGACCTCAACGGTACCATCGTCTGCCGCTCCGACGGGGTCAACCTCACCTTCACCACCGAGAAAGAAGGCTGATCCCCTTGCACCGCACCCTCTCGGCGGCGGGTGCGTTCTGGCTCGCCGCGTTCACGTATTTCATCTGGGGCTTCACGTTCCTCGCCTCGCGCATCGCGCAGGATTACGGCACGCCGTTCGTGCTGCTGTTCTGGCGCTTCGCGCTGGCGTTCGTGCTGCTGAATCTGCTGCGCCTGACGGGGCGCTTCCCCGTCCGCCTGCACGGCCGCAGGCTCTGGCCCGTGCTGCTGGCCGGCCTGTTCGAGCCCGTGCTCTACTTCCCCTGCGAGCAGTATGGGCTCAAGCTCACGAGCACGTCGTTTTCCGGCGTCATGGTCGCGCTCATCCCGCTGTGCTCGCTCGTCTACGGGGCGGTCTTCCTGCACGAGAAGGCCACGTGGCGGCAGGTCGTGTTCTCGGTCCTCTCCGTCGCGGGGGTGATCGTGCTGGCCGTCTACGCCACCGGCATCGGCACGGGGAGCTTCCTCGGCTTTCTCATCCTACTCGGCACGGTCTTTGCCGGCGCGGGCTACATAGTGGCCTGCCGCGCGTGCTCGGGCAGCTTCACCGCCTTTGAGCGCACGTACATCACCTGCGGCATGGGTGCCGCCGCGTTTGGGGTCCTCTCCGTGCTCGAGCACCGGCACGACCTGCGCGCCGTCGTGCTGCCGATGACGCACGCACCGTTCGCGCTCGCCATCGTGTTTTTGAGCGTGGTGGCCTCGGTGCTGTCCTACCTCGCGCTCAACCGGGCGCTGGAGGTGCTGCCCGTCGCGCGCACCGCAGCGCTCATCAACTTCTCGACCGTCGTGTCCGTGCTCGCCGGGGTGCTCCTCCTGCGCGAGCCGTTCGGCTGGGTCAGCGCCGTGGCCTCGGCCGCCATCCTCGTCGGCATCTGGGGCGTGCAGCGCTTCGCCGCGCCCACGGTGCCGGATACCGCCGAGAGCACGGAGCCGCTGCCCCCGTCGTGAACGGCCGGGCCTTTGCCCCACTTCCAGTCTAGTATGCTTTTGCATAACTTGTCAAGCAAGATTTGCCGATTTCGCAGAATTCGAGTTTTCCACAGACTTTTCCACATTTCCGCCAGTTTTCCACAGCGGCTTTCTTTCCCCTTGGCTTTCTTTGAGAGAGACAGGGTAAGATATGCTGATAGCGTGGGTTCTTCCTGCAGCGTAGGATACGCTACGGTACTGTACGGTACGGTATGGTACGGTGCCACGTGACGCCGCTGCTACGTCACGCGTGACAGGACACGCCCGCCATTTCCGCCCAAAACCGATAAATATTCATTTCAAAGGATGACCCCTATGCAATCTACCGAACAGAAGATCGAACGCGCCGCGCTGGCGGGTCTCGCCGCAGCGAGCATGGATGCGCGCGAGCGCTCGACGGACATTTCCCTTGCCGAGCTCGCCGCGCTCGTGGAGACGGCCGGCGGCCAGCCCGTTGCGACGCTGCTGCAGAATAAGCCCACGCCCGACCCACGCACCTTCCTCGGCGAGGGCAAGGTGGCGGAACTGCGCGAGCTCATCCTCGCCAACGACTGCGACCTCGCGGTGTTTGACAACGAACTGTCCCCGTCGCAGATGCGCGTGCTGGAGGAAGAACTCGGCGTGCGCGTGCTCGACCGCTCGGGCCTGATCCTCGACATCTTTGCCCAGCGCGCCCAGACGCGCGAGGGCCAGCTGCAGGTGGAGCTGGCGCAGTACCAGTACCTGCTGCCGCGCCTGACGGGCATGTGGACGCACCTTGTGCGGCAGACAGCCTCGGGCGGCTCATCGCCGATCGGCACGCGCGGCCCTGGCGAAACGCAGCTCGAGACCGACCGCCGCCACATCCGCCGCAAGATCCAGAAGCTGCAGCAAGAACTCGAGGACGTGCGCAAGATCCGCCGCACGCAGCGCCGCCGCCGCGAGAAGAACGCCCTGCCGGTCGTGGCCCTCGTCGGCTACACGAACGCCGGCAAATCCACGCTGCTCAACTGCCTGACGGGGTCGGACATCCCGGCCAACGACCGCCTGTTCGACACGCTCGACACCACGACCCGCCGCTGGCGCATCGACGCCGCGCAGGAGGTGCTGCTCTCGGACACGGTCGGCTTCATCCGCAAGCTGCCGACGCACCTGGTCGAGGCGTTCAAGGCCACGCTCGAGGAGCTGACGTATGCCGACGTGCTCCTGCACGTGATCGACCTCTCGAACCCCGAGTGGGAGGCGCAGGCCGCCGTCGTCGACCGGCTCATCGACCAGCTCGGCGCGGCGCACACGCCGTGCATCCGCGTGTTCAATAAGTGCGATGCCTATCTCGGCATCCTGCCGCACGGGGAGAATATCGTCTGCATCTCGGCCCGCAGCGGCGAGGGCGCGGCGGAACTGACCGAGCGCGTGCGCGCCATTCTCGGCCGGGCCGACCACCATGTGACGCTGCTGCTGCCGTATGCGCAGGGCGCGCTGCTCGAAACGCTGCACCGCGACTGCGCCGTGCTGCGCACCGACTACCGCGACGACGGCATCGCGCTCGAGGTCATCATCCATCCGGAGCAGTGGCCGCGGCTCGAGCCGTTCGTCCTTCCGGGCGAGGAGGCGTAATATGGACAGCTACCGCATCCCGACAAAATCCGGCGCGTCGGAGTACGTGGACAAGCGCTCGCGCTTCCTGGGCCTCGTGCAGCCGGTCGGCTCCGAGGACGAGGCGCGCGCGGTCATCGCCGCGTGCAAAAAGCAGTACCACGACGCGCGGCACAACTGCTGGTGCTACCTGCTGCGCGACGGCACCGAGCGCTACTCCGACGACGGCGAGCCGCAGGGCACGGCCGGCATCCCGATGCTGGAGGTGTTCCGCCGCGCGGGCGTGACGAATGTCGTCTGCGTCGTCACGCGCTATTTCGGTGGCGTGCTGCTCGGCACAGGCGGCCTGCTGCGGGCGTATACCGCCGCCGCGGCCGACGCGCTCGCCGACGCCGGCATCTCGGAAGTGCGCCGCTGGCTCGCCTGCGAGGTCAGCACGCCCTACGCGCTCTATGAGCCGGTGCGCGCGGCCGTCGCCGCGCTCGGCGGCGTCGTGCAGGAGACGCAGTATGCCGCCGCCGTGACGGTCTGCGCCCTGCTGCCGGAGGAGGCCGGCGAGGCCTTTGCCGCGCAGGTGCGCGACCTGACCGCCGGCCGCTGCGCCGTGCGCCCCGTCGGCGAGACGGAGCGCGCCGTCCCCCTCGCCGGTTCCGGCCTATGAGCGGCGGGTGTGCAGCAGTACATATGCGCACCGCACGATGAATGACATAAGGCATCGCAAAGCCCTCCCAACCGGGAGGGCTTCCGTGCCGCCGCGCGCCTTTCAGGCCGTCCCCTTGCGGCACGAATGATAGGCGGTTTCAAGAGATTCGAACCGCGGGGGGGAGCCCGAGGGGGCAAGGCCCGCCTCGGTTCACATCCTGCATCGCCGTAAGGCGATGCCTTCTCCTTGCCGAGAAGGTGGCGAGCTCCGCTCGCCGGACGAGGTGGAAAGGCTGCGGCTGCCTCCAGCGGCACCGGTATCGCACCGCGTGTCCGTCCCGCACCCTCGGCTCCCTTGTGCAAAGGGAGCTGGCAGCCGCAAGGCTGACTGAGGGATTGACACGCTCATTCTTGTACCGCATCCGGTATCTGCACCCCCTCCGGCACGGTGCAGAGCACCGTGCCGCCTCCCCTTACGCAGGCGATGTATTCCCGCATCCGCGTCAGACCTTGCCTTACGGTGCGTGCCCCCCATTCCTTTTCTTAAAAAACGCATAAGCATTCTGCTTGACGCATACATATCCACGCCCAAAATCCGCAGAAAATGGGCAAAAAATTGCGGCCAAACTCCGGTTAAAAAATTGTCGATCGATTTTAAAACTTTTTTCTCTGCATTTTTCAAAAAAAAGAGGGAAATGCACAGCAATGTCGTATAAGTCGTATAAGAATATTGCAGCCGGAAATGGCGCAAGGCGCTCCGGCCGCAAACATCGATTTTTTGTGGAAACGGAGGGATCCCTGTGCCCTGCCCGAGAGAAAAACGCGAAGCCGCCGAGGCGCTGTTCATCGGCCCGCACGGCCTGCTGAGCACGCAGTCCACCGGCCGCCCGGCGCCCGAGCCGCCGTGTGAGATGCGCACGTGCTTCCAGCGCGACGTGGACCGCATCACGCACTCGAAATCGTTCCGTCGCCTGAAGCACAAGACGCAGGTGTTCCTGCGCCCGGAGGGCGACCATTACCGCACGCGCCTGACGCACACGCTCGAGGTCGCGCGCCTCGCGCGCACGATCGCCCGCGCGCTCGAGCTCAATGAGGACCTCACCGAGGCCATCAGCCTCGGGCACGACCTCGGCCACACGCCGTTCGGCCACGCGGGGGAGCGCGCGCTCAACGCGATCTACACCGGCGTCGGCTTCCGGCACTATGAGCAGAGCCTGCGCGTCGTCGACCGCATCGAGCGCGACGGCCGCGGCCTGAACCTCTGCAACGAGACACGCATCGGCATCCTCAACCACACGACCGGGCAGCCGCGCGGCACGCTCGAGGCCGACGTCGTGCGCCTGGCCGACCGCGTGGCCTACATCAACCACGACCTCGACGACGCCATGCGCGGCGGCATCGTGCAGCCGGAGGACGTGCCCGCCATCGTGCGCGAGCGCGTGGGCGAGCGCAACAGCGTGCGCATCAACTCCATCCTCACGGACATCATCGCCCACAGCGGCGACGGGGAGCTGCGCATGTCGCCCGATATGCAGGAGGCTGTGGACGTGTTCACGACCTTCATGTATGAGGGCGTGTACTACAACCCCATCGCCAAGGGCGAGGAGCGCAAGGTGCAGAATATCCTCGGGAGCATCTGGGAATATTATGTCAACCGCATCGACGAGCTCCCGGCGGTCTATCAGTCCATCGCGGACGACGAGGGGCCGCAGCGCGCGGTGTGCGACTATGTGTCCGGCATGACCGACAGCTACGCGCTGGAGGTGTACAGCGAACTCTTCATCCCCGCTGCGTGGACGATCAAATAAGGAAGTACATCCAACGGAAACCACAGAAAGAAGGTGACGCGCGTGGCCTTTCCGGAATCCTTTCTGCAGGAGCTCGCCGAGCGCAACGACATCGTCGACGTCGTGAGCAGCTACGTGCGCCTGACGAAAAAAAGCGGGTCGAACCTCTTCGGGCTCTGCCCGTTTCACAGCGAAAAGACGCCGTCGTTCTCCGTCTCGCCGGACAAGCAGATCTACCACTGCTTCGGCTGCGGCAAGGGCGGCAGCGTCATCAGCTTCATCATGGAGATCGAGAATCTCTCGTTCCCGGAGGCGGTGGCCTTTCTGGCCAACCGTGCGGGCATGCAGCTGCCCGAGCAGTCGGACGACCCCGGCGCGAAAAAGCGCCAGCGCCTGCTCGCGCTCAACCGGGACGCGGCGCGCTTTTTCCACGCGCAGCTCAAGACCCCGGCCGGCCAGCCGGCGCGGGACTATCTCGCCCGCCGGCAGCTCACGGCGCAGACCGTGACGCGCTTCGGCCTGGGCTTTGCGCCCGACACGTGGGACAGTCTCGTGCGCGCGATGAAGGCGCTCGGCTACTCCGAGCAGGAGCTGTTTGACGGCGGGCTCGTGCGCCACGGCCGCTCCGGCGGCGTGTACGACACGTTCCGCAACCGGCTCATGTTCCCTGTCATCGACGTGCGCGGCAACGTCATCGGCTTCTCCGGGCGCATCCTCGGCGACGGGGAACCCAAGTACATGAACAGCCCGGAAACCATCGTTTTCAGCAAGAGCCACAATTTGTTCGCGCTCAATTTGGCTAAAAAGTCGAAATGCGGGTATATCATACTGGCAGAGGGCAACATCGACGTGGCGAGCCTGCATCAGGCGGGGTTTGACAGCGCGGTCGCCTCGCTCGGCACATCGCTCACGCCGGAGCAGGCGCGGCTCCTGTCGCGCTACACGGGCGAGATCGTCATCGCCTACGACAACGACGGCGCGGGGCAGAAGGCGTCGCAGCGCGCGATCGGCATCCTCGAAAAGCTCGAGGTGCGCGTGCGCGTCCTGCAGATGCAGGGCGCGAAGGACCCCGACGAATATATCAAGACCTTCGGCGCGGACGCGTTCCGCAACCTGCTTGAGCAGTCGGAAAACCACATCGACTACCGGCTCGGCGCCGTGCAGCGCAAGTATGACCTCAAGGTCGACGAGCAGCGCGTGGCCTTCGTCAAGGAGGCGGCGGGTGTGGTAGCCGAGCTGCCCGGCAGCGTCGAGCGCGAGGTGTACGCCATGCGCGTCGCGGAGACGGCGGGCATGCCCGCCGCAGTCGTGACCGACGAGGTGCAGCGCCAGCGCAAGCGGCGGCTCAGCCGCGCGCGCAAGGAGCGCGAGCGCGACCTGCTGCGCCCCGCGACGGCGATGCAGCCGCCCGGGCGGAGCATCCGCTTCGACAATCCCCGCTCGGCAGCCGCCGAACAGGGCATCATTAAATTATTGTATCTCGACCCCGGCCTGTTCCGGGGCCGGGCGAACGTGCCGGACGCGGCGCAGTTTTCCTCGCCGGAGCTGCGGCACATTTACACCGTCCTGCTCGCCCACGGCGGCACGGGCACGGTACAGATCGCGGCGCTCTCGGGCGAGCTGAGCCCGGATGAGCTGGCCCTGCTGACCGGCATCATCCAGCAGCCGGCGGAGCTTTCCAACGGCTCGCGCGCACTCGACGATTACATAAGCATCCTACAGACCCAGGCCACCGCCGGCGCAGCGTCGTCGGAGGCGGACCTGCTGGCCTTTGCAAAGCAACTCAAAGAACATAAAGGGTATGGTGGTAAAGATGGAACAGAAAGAACTTAACAACCTCTCGGCCGAAGAACTGGACGCCATGGCGGACGCGCTGCTCGCAGCGGACGACGCCGCGCAGGCAGCGCCCGCGGACAAGCCCGCGGCAGCCTCTGCGGAGGACGTGTCCGCAGCCGAAAAACCGGAATCGGAAAAAACCACGGAGGAAAAACTCAATGATCTGGTGGAAAAGGGCAAAAAGGCGGGCAAGCTCTCGAGCAAGGACCTCATGGTGCTCGAGGACATGAACCTCTCGAGCGAGGAGACGGAAAAGTTCTATGACCGGCTCGAGAGCCTGAACATCGACGTGCTGAGCGACGATGCGCTGCCCCCGGTGGACGAGGACGCGCTGCCCGAGCTCGAGGAGCTCGAGGAGATCGAGGAAGTCACCGAGGAAGAGATGAACGAGACCGAGGCCATGGCCGACACGTTCTCGACCGACGACCCGGTGCGCATGTACCTCAAGGAGATCGGCAAGGTGCCGCTGCTCACGCCGGAGGAGGAGCAGGAGCTGGCCAAGCGCATGGCCGAGGGCGACGCGGAGGCCAAGCACCGCATGGAGGAGGCAAACCTCCGTCTGGTCGTGTCGATCGCCAAGCGCTACGTCGGCCGCGGCATGCTGTTTCTCGACCTCATTCAGGAGGGCAACCTCGGCCTCATCAAGGCCGTCGAGAAGTTCGACTACACGAAGGGCTACAAGTTCTCCACCTATGCCACGTGGTGGATCCGGCAGGCCATCACCCGCGCCATCGCGGACCAGGCGCGCACGATCCGCATCCCCGTGCACATGGTCGAGACGATCAACAAGGTCATCCGCGTCTCCCGTCAGCTCCTGCAGGAGCTCGGCCACGACCCGAGCGCCGAGGAGATCGCGGCGGAGATGAACATGCCGGTCGACAAGGTGCGCGACATTCTCAAGATCGCGCAGGAGCCGGTGTCGCTCGAGACACCGATCGGCGAGGAGGAGGACTCCCACCTCGGCGACTTCATCCCCGACGAGGACGCGTCCGAGCCGAGCGAGGCGGCGAGCTTCTCGCTGCTCAAGGAGCAGCTCATGGAGGTGCTCGACACGCTCACTCCGCGCGAGAAGAAGGTGCTCGAGCTGCGCTTCGGCATCGTCGACGGCCGCACCCGCACGCTCGAGGAGGTCGGCAAGGAGTTCAACGTTACGCGTGAGCGCATCCGCCAGATCGAGGCGAAGGCCCTGCGCAAGCTCCGCCACCCCAGCCGCAGCAAGAAGCTGCGCGATTTTCTGAACTGAATCCGGATATGACAGCGCATCCGGGCGCGGCGGGCCTACCCCGCCGCGCCCGGATTTTGCAACGCAGCGCAAGGAACGAAAGGAAACGGTGATAAACATGGAACAGAAAGACCACACCGCGGCGCAAAGGCTCGACGCGCTCGTGGAAAAGGGCAGGCAGGCGGGCGCGCTCACGATCGGGGACCTCCTGACGCTCGAGGAGCTGGATCTCTCGCTCGAGGAGACGGAGCGGTTCTACGACCGGATCGAGCGCCTGAACATCGACATAGCGTTCGAGGAACCCCCCGCGCAGGCGTCGGACGCGGCCGCGGACATGACCGACCCGGGGTGTCTGCTCCGCGTCCTTTCCATGTATGAGTCCCCGGAGGTGAACCGGGTCATCCGCGTCTACCGGCAGTTCCGGCATGCACTCGGCCGCGACCCGAGCGCCGAGGAGATCGCGGCGGAGCTGCACATGCCGGTCGGCAAGGTGCGCAGCCTGATTGCGCGCGCAGGCGCCGGTCGACTGGGAAACGGGTGCGTCCGAGCCGGAGCACCCGCTGTAAAACCGCCCGCTCCCCTGCCCCGAAACGGCCGGGAAAATAATTATGAACAATCTATCAATAATACAGGAAAAGCACTTGACTTTCCGGGCGGCGGGGTGTAAATTAGCACTCGAAGGTCAGGAGTGCCAACAGTCGGCAGCTCCGAGTGCCAGCGGAGGAGATCATGGACATCAGCAGCCGCAAAAAGAAAATACTTGCCGCGGTCATCGAGGAATACATCCGCACGGCGGAGCCGGTCGGCTCAAAGGCCATCGCCGCGAGCGCGGACCTCGGCTGTTCCTCGGCCACGATCCGCAACGAGCTTGCGGAGCTGGTCGCCATGGGCTATCTCGAGCAGCCGCACACGTCGGCGGGCCGCGTGCCCACGCCGCTCGGCTACCGGATGTACGTCAACGAGCTCATGGAGCACAAGGACCTCACCGCGGAAGAGACGCAGGCCATCATGCAGAGTCTGACGGGCCGCCACCAGCGCGGCGAACTCATGACGGACGCGAGCCGCCTCGCCTCGCAGCTGACGAACTACCCCGCCGTGACGCTCACGACGAGCGCCGGCGTGACCATCCGCCGCTTCGACCTGATCTATCTCGACGCGAACAGCTTCATCATCGTGCTGCTCCTGAGCGACGACACGGTGAAAAACAAGCTCGTGCACCTGCCGGTCTCGGCCGAGCAGAGCATGATCCAGAAGCTCGCCACCGTCTTTAACGCCCACTTCACCGGCATCCACGAGGGCGACATCACCCCGGTGCTGATCCGCTCGGCGGAGCGCGCCGCGCAGGACAACCTCGGCATCACGGCCGTGATCGCGGCCTTCGCCATTGAGGTGCTCACGGGCGCGGGCGCCGCGCAGACCTACCTCGTCGGCGAGTCGCAGCTGCTGCACCAGCCGGAGTTCCGCGACCCCGACAAGGCGCACCGCCTCATGAGCTACCTGTCCGACGGCAGCAACCTGCTCGACATCCCGATGGAGCAGCTCGGCGGCGACAACGAGGTGCGCGTGCTCATCGGCCCGGAGAATGTGGCCGAGGAGCTGCGCGACAGCAGCGTCGTGCTCGCGACGTATGACGCGGGCGAAAATATGCGGGGCCTGATCGGCGTGGTCGGCCCGACGCGCATGGACTATTCCAAGGTCGCCGCGAAGCTCAGCTTCATCGCGGCCGGCCTTTCCAAGCTGCTCGGCGGCGGCACGCTTCCGCCCCCCGGGCTGGACAACAAGCTGATTATCAAGGGAGACGATACAGATGAGCACGAAAACGAACGACCCGAAGCAGACGGCGCCGGAGACGGCTCCGGCCGCTGAAGACGTAAAGACCGATACGGCCGCCCCGGCCGCCGAGACCGAAGAAACTCCGGCAAAGCAGGACGGCAAGAAGGCCGACAAGAAGGAAGCCAAAAAAGAAAAGGAACCCAAGGAAAAGAAAGAGACGAAAAAAGAGATCGAGGCCGATCTCGCGGCGGAGAAAGACAAGTACCTCCGCCTGCTCGCCGAATATGACAACTACCGCCGCCGCAGCACCCGCGAGCGCGAAGCGATCTACGCGGACGTCCGCTGCGACACGCTCAAAAAGTTCCTGCCGGTGTACGACAGTCTGTCCCGCGCGCTGGCGCAGACACCGGACGATGACCCCGCCCGCAAGGGGCTTGAGGGCATCATGAACCAGTACAACACCGCGCTCAATCAGCTCGGTGTGACGGCGATCGAAGCCGTCGGCCAACCGTTTGACGCCAACCGCCACAACGCCGTCATGCACATCGAGGATGATGCCTACGGCGAGGGCGTTGTCGTGGAAGAGTTTGAAAAGGGCTTTTGCATCGGCGACCGCGTGCTGCGGTATTCCGTCGTGAAAGTCGCAAACTGATTCCAATATAAATTTGTATACACAATCTGCTTTCAATACAGGAGGAAATCATTATGAGTAAAATTATCGGTATCGACCTTGGCACTACGAACAGCTGCGTCTCCGTCATGGAGGGCGGCGAAGCGACCGTCATCCCCAACGCGGAAGGTCATCGCACCACCCCGTCCGTTGTCGCGTTCTCCAAGACCGGCGAGCGTATGGTCGGTCAGGTGGCAAAGCGTCAGGCCGTCACGAACCCGGACCGCACGATCAGCTCGATCAAGCGCGAGATGGGCTCGGATTATAAAGTCACCATCGACGGCAAGAAGTTCACCCCGCAGGAGATCAGCGCCATGATCCTGCAGAAGCTGAAAGCCGATGCGGAAGCCTACCTCGGCGAGCCCGTGACCGAAGCCGTCATCACCGTGCCGGCCTACTTCACCGACGCGCAGCGCCAGGCGACCAAGGACGCCGGCAAGATCGCCGGCCTCGACGTCAAGCGTATCATCAACGAGCCGACGGCGGCCGCGCTGGCCTACGGCCTCGATAAGGAGACCGACCAGAAGATCATGGTCTACGACCTCGGCGGCGGCACGTTCGACGTCTCCGTGCTGGAGATCGGCGACGGCGTCATCGAAGTGCTGGCCACGGCCGGCAACAACCGCCTCGGCGGCGATGACTTCGACCAGTGCATCACCAACTACCTCGTCGAGGAGTTCAAGAAGAGCGACGGCATCGACCTGTCCGGCGACCGTGTGGCCATGCAGCGCCTGAAGGAAGCTGCCGAGAAGGCGAAGATCGAGCTGTCCGGCGTGACGAGCACGAACATCAATCTGCCGTACATCACGGCAGACGCCACCGGCCCGAAGCACCTGGACGTGACGCTCTCGCGCGCCAAGTTCAATGAGCTGACCGCCCACCTCGTCGAAAAGACCGCCGGCCCGGTGCGCCAGGCCATGAGTGACGCCGGCATCACCGCGTCCGACCTGACGAAGGTCCTGCTCGTCGGCGGCTCCAGCCGTGTCCCGGCCGTGCAGGAAATGGTCAAGAAGCTCACCGGCAAGGAAGGCTTCAAGGGCATCAACCCCGATGAGTGCGTGGCCGACGGTGCTGCCATCCAGGGCGGCGTGCTCGGCGGCGACGTCGCGGGCGTGGTCCTGCTCGACGTGACCCCGCTGTCCCTCGGCATCGAGACCCTCGGCGGCGTGTGCACGAAGCTCATCGAGCGCAACACCACCATCCCGACCAAGAAGAGCCAGGTGTTCTCCACCGCGGCCGACAACCAGACCTCTGTCGAGGTCAACGTCCTGCAGGGCGAGCGTGAGATGGCCGCTTACAACAAGAGCCTCGGCCGCTTCCAGCTCGACGGCATCGCCCCGGCCCGCCGCGGCGTGCCGCAGATCGAGGTCACGTTCGACATCGACGCCAACGGCATCGTGAACGTCTCCGCCAAGGACCTCGGCACCGGCAAGGAGCAGCACATCACCATCACCTCCTCGACCAACATGTCCAAGGAGGACGTGGAGAAGGCCGTCCACGAGGCGGAGCAGTACGCCGCCGAGGACGCCAAGCGCAAGGAAGAGATCGACACCCGCAACCAGGGCGACCAGATGGTCTACCAGACCGAGCGCACGCTCGAGGAGCTGGGCGACAAGGTCGACGCAGCCGAGAAGGCCGAGGTCGAGAGCAAGCTCAACGAGCTCAAGGAGACCCTCAAGGGCAGCGATACCGCAGCCATCAAGGCCGCGACCGAGGCGCTGACGCAGGTGTTCTACAAGCTCAGCGAGAAGATGTACCAGCAGGCCAACCCGCAGGGCGGCCAGCCGGGCGCGAACCCGGGCTGTGACCCGAACTGCCAGAGCGACGACTGCTCCAAGGGCGGCAACAACGGCCAGCAGTACTACGACGCGGATTACACCGTCGTTGACGACGACAAGAAGTAAACACCCCGCCCCCCGTCACGGGCAAAGCAACGCGGGCGCGCCGAACAAGCGCGCCCGCATTTGGAGCTTTCTGACCCCCGCGCGGGGGAATCCATAGACAGTTGAGGTTCATGTATGGCTGAAAAACGAGATTATTATGAAGTGCTCGGCGTTGAAAAAAGCGCATCCGAGGACGAGATCAAAAAAGCCTACCGCAAGCTGGCCAAGGCCAACCACCCGGACCTGCATCCGGGCGATAAGGAATGTGAGGAGCGCTTCAAGGAGATCAACGAGGCCTACGAGGTGCTGTCCGATCCCGACAAGCGCGCGAAGTATGACCAGTTCGGCCATGCGGCGTTCGACCCGTCCGCCGGCGGCCCCGGCGGGGCCGGGTTCGGCGGCTTCGGCGGCTTTGGCGACATTTTCGGCGGCGGCTTCGGGGACATCTTCGGCGATATCTTCGGCGGCGGCTTCGGCGGCGGCGGGCAAGCCCAGCGCAGCGGCCCGCGCCGGGGCGACAATCTGCGCGTGCGCCTGAACATCACCTTTGAAGAGGCGGCGTTCGGCTGCGAGAAGGAGATCAACGTCGGCCGTGTCGAGCAGTGCCCGGACTGCAAGGGCACCGGCTGCGCCCCCGGCACCACGCCGGAGGTCTGCCCGGACTGCAAGGGCACCGGCAGCGTGCGCACCACGCAGCGCACCCCGTTCGGCATGGTGCAGACCAGCGGCGCATGCAAGAAGTGCGGCGGCCGCGGCAAGATCATCCACCAGCCGTGTCCGCGCTGCGGCGGCCGCGGCGCCGTGCGCAAGAATCAGACCATCAAGGTCAAGATCCCGGCCGGCATTGACGACGGCCAGACGCTGAATCTGCGCGGCAAGGGCAACGCCGGGCTTGACGGCGGACCGGCGGGCGACCTGCTCATCACGGTCTTTGTCAAGCCGCACCCGCTCTTCGAGCGCGACGGCAACTCCGTGCTCATGGAGATGCCGGTCACGTTTGCGCAGGCGGCGCTCGGCGCCGAGATCGAGGTGCCGACCATCGACGGCCGCGTCAAGCTCACCATCCCCGAGGGGACGCAGCCGGGCAGCGTGTTCCGTCTGCGCGGCAAGGGCATCCCGTACCTGCAGAGCAAGGGCAACGGCCGCGGCGACCAGTTCGTCACGATCACGATCACAGTTCCGAAGAACATGACATCCGAGCAGAAGGAGCGCCTGCGCGCCTATGCCGACGCGATGAACGAATCGGTCAGCGAGGGCCGCAGCGGCATCTTCGGCAACAAGAAAAAGCGCTGAGCAGAAAACATACAAAGCCAGTCACGGCATCCGCCGCGGCTGGCTTTTTTGCGCTCCGGCCCCGTTGCGAAAGCAGCGGGGCTTTGCTATAATGGGAGCAAATCACGCACAAAGGAGCACCGCTTATGCAATGGATCGAAGTGTCCGTCCCCACCCGCAGCGACGAGATCGACGATGTCTGCGCACAGCTGGCCGAGCTGGGCGCGGGCGGCATGGTCGTGGAGGATGAGACGGATTTTCAGCAGTTTTTGGAGCAGAACCATCAGTACTGGGACTACGTGGACGACGCACTCGAGGCGCAGTTTCGCGGCGTGTCGCGCATCAAGTTCTACCTTGCCGACGATGACGGCGGCCGCGCGCAGCTGGCAGCCATCCGCGCCGGCATCGGCCGCGAGCTGACGACCGCGACCGTGCGCGACAGCGACTGGGAGAACAACTGGCGGCAGTATTATCAGCCGATCGAAGTCGGCGAACGGCTCGTCGTCGTGCCCGAGTGGCTCGACGCGCCGGCGGACGGCCGCCTGCCGCTGCGGCTCGACCCGGGCCTCATCTTCGGCACCGGCAGCCACGCCACGACGCGCATGTGTCTCGCCGCGCTCGAGCACTGCGCCGGCGCGGGCAGGACGGTGCTCGACCTCGGCTGCGGCAGCGGCATCCTCGGTATCGGCGCGCTGCTGCTCGGCTGCGCGCACGTCACCGGCTGCGACATTGACCCCAAGGCCCCTGAGGTCGCGGCGGCCAATGCCGCGCTCAATGGGTTTTACGAGGACAAGTTCACCGTCTGCGCGGGCGACATTCTCGCCGACGCGGGCCTGCGCCGCCGGCTCGGCACGGGGTATGATATCGTGCTGGCGAACATCGTGGCCGACGTCATCATCCCGCTGGCTGCGCTGGCCCCGGCGTTTCTCGCCCCGGGCGGCACGTTCGTGTGCTCGGGCATCATCGACGGACGTGAGGACGAGGTGGCCGCCGCGCTCGCGCGCGCGGGCTTCACCGTCACGGCGCACGACACGCTCGAGGAGTGGCACTGCTTCACGGCCACGCTGGCATAACGCCGCACCGGAGCCCGCCTCCGGCGGACATCGCAAAACACGCCCCGCGCCGAATGGCGCGGGGCGTGCCTGTTTCACATGCTTTTGGCTTGTCCGCCCCGGATGGGGGCGATGGGAACTTACTCCGCCTCGTCGGAGATGAGGCCGTAGCCGCCGTTTGTGCGCCGGTAGACGACCGACACGGCGCCGTCGGCCGCAACATCGCGAAAGACGAAGAACGTGTGCTCGAGCAGGTCCATCTGCAGGATCGCTTCCTCGACGCTCATGGGCTTGATGGGGAAGCGCTTGCGGCGCACGACCTCGAACGCGCCGGCCTCGACCGCGTCGTCCGCGGGGACGTACTCCGGCTGCACCTCGCGCTCGAAGGCACCCTCGCGCAGCTTCTTGGCCAGGCGGGTCTTGTTCTTGCGGATCTGGCGCTCGATCGTCGCCACGGCGGAGTCGACGGAGGCGTACATGTCGCTCGTCGTCTCATGCGCGCGGAAGAACGTGCCGTTGTTCTTGATCGTGATCTCGGCCGTGAAGCGGCCGCGCTCCGTGCTGAAGGTGACGTTTGCCTCGCTTTCGGTGCGGAAGAGCCGGTCGATCTTGCTGACCTTTTTCTCCGCGTACGCACGCAGGGAATCGGACGGGGCCATTTTCTTTTCGATGAACGTGAACTTCATAAAACGCCACTCCTTTCAGGTTTTCCACTCCGGGTCGCCCCGGATCTGTTAACTACAGTGTAACCGGTTTCGCGGCAAAAAGAAAGGGACATTTTGTGAATATTTTCTCAATTGCCGCATCGCCGGTAAATTTTTTGTGCGGAGCAGGGGGAACTCAGCCCTTCTTGGCCTCCGCCTTGGCGAGGAACTTGTCCGCCATGATGAGAAAGCGCTCGTGCGTGCCCTGGCCGATGGGGCCGGCATCGTCTTCCGCCGTGACGCGGAACACGAGGCGGCGGCGGTCGACCTCGACGAGCTCGGCCCTGGCCGTGACGTGCATGCCGACGGGCGTCGCCGCGTCGTGCGACACGTCGAGCTTCGTGCCGACGCTGCTCTGGCCTTCCTCCAGACCGTCGGCAATGGCGTTGCAGGCGGCGTTTTCCATCAGGGCGATCATATACGGCGTGGCGAACACCGGCAGCGCGCCGGAGCCGACCGCAGCCGCGGTATTTTCAGGCGTCACGACGGCGGAAGCAGTGCCGACGGCGCCAACGGAAATGGACATGGTAATCGTCTCCTTTACTTTTGTAGATACCCCCGGCTGACAATTGGGGGTAAGATGAGTTTAACATGGATTTTGAAAGAACGCAACCCAAATTCCGCGCCCGCGCCCGGCCCGTGTTAACGTTGTGTCATTCCTTGCAGGACGGGGGCCGCAGTGCTATAATATTTTATTGCCCGATCGGGTCGTTTCCGGCCGGACACGTCCCGCCGAAGCCATCGGCGGAGATCATTTGGCTTCCGCCATCGCCATTGGCGGAGCAGGGAGGAAAAACAATGAAAAACACCGAAAAAACCATGGACAAGATCGTCGCCCTGTGCAAGAACCGCGGCTTTGTGTACCCCGGTTCCGAGATCTACGGCGGCCTCGCCAACTCCTGGGACTACGGCCCGCTCGGCGTGGAGCTGAAAAACAACGTCAAGCGCGCGTGGTGGCAGAAGTTCGTGCAGGAAAACCCCTACAACGTCGGGCTCGACTCCGCTATCCTCATGAACCCGCAGGTCTGGGTGGCTTCCGGCCACGTGACGACGTTCAATGACCCGCTCATCGACTGCAAGTCCTGCAAGATGCGCCACCGCGCCGACAAGCTCATCGAGGGCTGGCTGGCCGAGAACCCCATGCCCGACGTGAACGTCGAGGCCATGACCAACGACGAGATGGTCGCCTTCATCCGCGCGCAGCAGATCCCCTGCCCGGGCTGCGGCAAGAGCGACTTTACCGATATCCGCAAGTTCAACCTCATGTTCAAGACCCATCAGGGCGTGACCGAGGACACGGCCGCCGAGGTGTATCTGCGCCCCGAGACCGCGCAGGGCATTTTCGTCAACTTCAAGAACATCCAGCGCACCACGCGCCGCAAGATCCCGTTCGGCGTCTGCCAGATCGGCAAGAGCTTCCGCAACGAGATCACGCCGGGCAACTTCATCTTCCGCATCCGCGAGTTCGAGCAGATGGAGCTCGAGTTCTTCTGCGAGCCGGACACCGATCTCGAGTGGTTCGACTACTGGCGCAGCTTCTGCCACGAGTGGCTCAAGGGCCTGAACATGCAGGATGAAAACCTCCGCCTGCGCGACCATGAGAAGGAGGAGCTGAGCTTCTACTCCAAGGCCACGACCGACTTTGAGTATCTGTTCCCGTTCGGCTGGGGCGAGCTCTGGGGCGTCGCCGACCGCACGAACTACGACCTGACCCAGCACCAGAAGTTCTCCGGTCAGGACATGGACTATTTCGACCAGGAGAAAAACGAGCACTACATTCCCTACGTCATCGAGCCGTCGCTCGGTGCCGACCGCGTGACGCTCGCCTTCCTGTGCGAGGCGTATGACGAGGAGGTCGTGGACGAGGCCAAGAACGACACCCGCGTCGTCATGCACTTCCACCCGGCGCTCGCGCCGTTCAAGTGCGCGGTGCTGCCGCTGTCGAAAAAGCTCTCCGAGCCCGCGACCGAACTCTACCACAAGCTGCAGAAGCGCTTCATGTGCGACTATGACGAGGCCGGCTCCATCGGCAAGCGCTACCGCCGCCAGGACGAGATCGGCACGCCGTACTGCGTGACGTTCGACTTTGACTCCGCCGCCGACGGCTGCGTGACCGTGCGCGACCGCGACTCCATGCAGCAGGAGCGCATCCCCATGGATCAGCTCGAGGACTACATCGCCGCGCGCATCCGGTTTTAAGCTATGCCGAAGATCGTCCCGCCGCCGGACCCGACCGCGAAGGAGGAGCCCGGCGCGCAGATCGCCCACTGGCTCGGGCCCGTGGGCGGCGGCTTCGTGCTGCTGCTGTCGGTGCTGATGGTGGTGTTCTGCCTCACGCGGGGCGCAAACCCCGTGCCGGGCTACACGCCGCCGCACGACAGCGACTATTACGCCCAGCATCTCGACGAGCTGGCGCAGGAGCTCAATGAAAATGTCCTGCCCGTGCTCGACGAGACCGCGCACGCCGAGGCGGACGGCGATACCGTCACCGTGACGGCATCGGCCAAGGAATACGTGCCCGTGCGCGGCGCGGTGCTGAAGTTTTACGACGCGGCGCTCTTTACATTCGAGAAAGCAAATTAGTATAGAGAAAAGGAAGAATCAACATGAAACACGGATTTATCAAGGTTGCAGCGGCTGCTCCCGAGATCCGGGTAGCAGACCCGATGTTCAATGCGGATGCCGTCATCCGCGCCATGGACGAGCACGCGCGCCTCGGCGTGAAGGTGCTCGTGTTCCCGGAACTGACGCTCACGGGCGCCACCTGCGGCGATCTGTTCTATCAGAACACCCTGCTCGCGGGCGCGGCGGCCGCGCTCGAGCAGGTCGTCAAGGCCTCCGAGGGCAAGGACATGCTCGTGTTCGTCGGCCTGCCGGTCGCGCAGGGCGCGAAGGTGTATGACGCGGCGGCCGCCGTGTGCAACGGCGAGCTGCTCGGCGTCGTGCCGGCGAGCTGCCCGGGCGACAAGCACTTCGCCCTGCCCGGCGCGCTGCTCGACGATATTCAGATCGGCTCCCTCGGCCCGGTCGATTTCCACCCGCAGCAGCTGTTCCAGCACAGCGAAGTCAGCGAGCTGAACGTCGCCGCGCTCGTCGGCGCGGACGTGTCCGCCCCGGTGTCCCCGGCCGTGCGCCACGCGCTCGCCGGTGCGACCGTGCTCGTCGAGATGGCGGGCTTCCCGATGGCGACGGACTCCGCCTGCCGCGTGACCACCGCCGCACGCGCCGAGAGCGCGCGGCTGCACGCCGGCGTCGTGCTGGCGGCTCCCGGCTTCGGCGAGTCGAGCACCGACGCGACGTATTCCGGCCTGTGCCTCGTCGCCGAGGACGGTAAGGTGCTCACGAGCGCCGAGGACGGCTGCTCCGACGTCGTAACCGAGCTCGACGTGCAGCTGCTCATCGCCGCGCGCCGCAAGGACGCAACCTTCACCGGCGACGCTGCGTCCTACGTCGTCACCGAGTGGGGCGAGGGCGTCGAGGAGACCGTACTCACCCGCCCGTTCGGCAAGTACCCCTACCGCCCGGACGACCCGGCCGATTATCACGCCGCGGCCAAGCGCCTGCTGCACATGCAGGCCGCCAGCCTCGTGCGCCGCATGCAGTACGCCAATCTCAAGCACCCGGTCGTCGGCATCTCCGGCGGCGTGGACTCCACGCTCGCCGTCATCATCTGCGCCGAGGCCGTGAAGATGATGGGCCTGCCGGCCGACTATGTCACCGCCGTGACCATGCCGTGCTTCGGCACGACCGACCGCACGAAGTCCAACGCCATCATCGTGTCCGAGCAGCTCGGCGCGACCGTGCGCGTCATCGACATCGGCGAGAGCGTCATGCAGCACTTTAAAGACATCGGCCACGACCCTGAAAACCGCAACGTCGTGTACGAAAACTCACAGGCGCGCGAGCGCACCCAGATCCTCATGGACGTGGCCAACGGCTTTGCCGACGGCGGCATCCATGTCGGCACCGAGGACATGAGCGAGTTTGCCGACGGCTGGTGCACCTACAACGGCGACCACATCTCCATGTACGACGTCAACGCCGGCTCCACCAAGACCATGGTGCAGATGGTCGTGCGCTACGTCGCCGAGACGACGGACGACAAAGTGCTCGCCAAGGCCCTGCTCGACGTGCTCGACACGCCGGTCAGCCCCGAGCTGCTGCCCCCGACGCGCAACGGCGAGATCGCCCAGAAGAGCGAGGACTCCGTTGGCCCGTATAACCTCCAGGACTTCTTCCTGTACTATCTGGTCGATCACGGCTTCGCGCCCGAGAAGGTGCTGCGTCTGGCCGACATCGCCTACGGCGACGAGTTTGACCACGCGACGCTCAAGAAGTGGCTGCGCAGCTACTGCCGCCGCCTCTTCAGCCAGCAGTTCAAGCGCTCCTGCCTGCAGGACGGCCCGACGCTCAACGGCTTCAGCTTCTCGCCGCGCACCGGCTTCAGCATGCCGTCCGACGGGTCGGATGCCCTGTATCTGGCGACCGTGGATGCGCTGAAGTAATTGCATCATCAAAAATTGTCATGGGCGGACGTGCAAAGTTTGCACGTCCGCTCTTGATTTTTTGCGCCGGATTGGGTATCATACTCGTGCGCTATATCCCGCCCGGAGCGGGAACAGCAGCTTAGGAGGTATTCAAAATGAACAACAGCAATGGTAAGACCCGGCGTCTGGCTGGGCTTGCACTCTTCACCGCCATCGTCGTCGTGCTGCAGCTGCTCGGCAGCTTCATCAAGGTCGGCCCGTTCGCCGTGTCGCTCGTGCTGATCCCGATCGTGGTCGGCGCAGCCGTTTACGGCGTCAGCGCCGGCGCGTGGCTCGGCTTCGTGTTTGGCGTCGTCGTCACGATCGCCGTCGTCACCGGCGCCGATCAGGGCGGCTACATCATGTTTTCCGCGCGCCCGGTCATGACCGTGCTCGTCTGCCTCATCAAGGGCACGGCGGCCGGCCTTGTCGCCGGTGCGCTCTATCGCGCCATCGGCAAAAAGCACGCGCTCGCGGGCGTTATCGTCGCGGCCGCGGCCGCCCCGGTCGTCAACACCGGGCTGTTCGTGCTCGCCATGGTGCTGTTTTATCAGCCGCAGCTGCAGGCATGGGCCGGCGGCACGGCTGTCGCGGCCTATATCGTCACGACCCTCGTGGGCGTGAACTTCCTGCTCGAGCTGGGCGTGAACCTCGTCCTGAGCCCGACCATCACCCGGCTGATCGCGGCCGGCAAGAAAGGCCCGGTGGACTGATATGCTGCTTGCTCTGGACGTTGGCAATACGAATATTGTGATCGGTTTTCTCGACGAGTCCGGCATCCGCAACATTGCCCGTCTGGAGACGGACCGCGACAAGACCGCGCACGAGTACGCCATCTCGCTGCGGCAGGTGATCGAGTTTTCCGGCATCGCGCCGGAGGACATCGACGGCGCCATTTTGTCGTCCGTCGTGCCGCCGATCAACGGCGCGCTCATCGCCGCCGTGCGCATGATCACGGGCATCCGCCCGCTCGTCGTCGGCCCCGGCATGAAAACAGGGCTGAATATCGCGCTCGACAATCCCGCCACCATGGGCAGTGACCTCGTCGTCGGCGCGGCCGCCGCGCTGGCCATCCATAAACCGCCGCTCATCATCATCGACATGGGCACGGCCACCACCATGACCGTGATCGACCGCGAGGCGCGCGTGCTCGGCGGGGCCATCATCCCCGGCGTGGGCATCTCGCTCGAGGCGCTCGCGAGCGGCACGTCGCAGCTGCCGCACATCTCGCTCGACGCGCCGAAAAAGTGCATCAGCACCGACACGGTCGAGGCCATGCGCTCCGGCAGCGTCTACGGCACGGCCGCCATGCTCGACGGCATGATCGAGCGCATGGAGGCCGAGCTCGGTGAGCCCGCCGCCGTCATCGCGACCGGCGGCCTCGGCGGCTGCATCATCCCGTACTGCCGCCGCGAGATCACGTACGACAAGAACCTGCTGCTCAACGGCCTGTGGGCCCTGTATCAGAAGAATAAGCGCAAGCGTTAAGTGCGCGCACCGACGCCGCGGCGTCACGGAGACAGCTCCGTGACGCCGCTGTTTTTTCATCCGCACCCATAAGCCTTCTCCTTGAGGAGAAGGCTTGAACCCCCCCTCTGGCTCCCCTGCTGCGCAATTTCACAGCACAGCAGCGACACCCCCCAAACATAGAACAAACCCCAGACGGCAAGCCGCCTGGGGTTCGTTCAATAGAGAGGAGAATATGAGGAGGGAGAAACTAGCAAATTAAGAGAGATCGTTCGTATCGACGAGCTTGACATCGACGTCGAACGTTTTGCCGTCGCGGTAGATGGTCAGTGTGACGGTGTCGCCCACCTTCAGCCCGTCCTTGACGGCGCTGACATCATAGGTGGTGGTCACGGCCTGACCGTTGACGGCCAGCAGCATATCGCCGGACTGGATGCCCTTTTTCTCGGCGTCCGAGCCCTCGGCGACGGCGCTGATATACAGCCCCTCGGGCAGATCGTAGTATTTGGAAGCAGCGGAGGACACCGCGCCCACGGTGATGCCGATGCTCACGCGGCCGGAAACACGGCCGTCCGAGAGCAGCGCATTGACGATCGGGCGGATGGACGCCGTCGGGATCGCGAAGCCGATGCCCTCCACGCCCGTGGACAGGGCCTTCATGTTCGTGATGCCGATCACCTGCCCATACATATTGATGAGCGGGCCGCCGGAGTTGCCTTCGTTGATGGCGGCATTGGTCTGCAGGAGCGTCATGCTGTGCCCGTTATAGACCATGTCGCGGTTGATGGCGGAGATGATGCCGTTGGTCATCGTCCAGCGCAGCTGTTCGCCGAGCGGGTTGCCGATGGACACAACGTCGTCACCGACTTGCAGGGAGCTGGAGTCGCCGAATTCGGCGGGCGTGAGGCCCTGCGCCTCGATCTTGAGCACGGCGATGTCGCTCACGGCGTCCGCGCCGACGAGCTTGCCGGTGTACTCGGTACCGTCCGAGGTCGTCACGGTGACGGCCTTGGCGCCGTCGAGCACGTGCGTGTTCGTGACGATGTAGCCATCGGCAGTGAGCACGACGCCGGTGCCGGTGCTGTATTCGCCGCGGCTGATGTCGGCATGGATGCCGACGACGGACGGCAGGCACTTGGCATACACGCTCTGCAGCGAGAGCGCGCTGCCCCCGGCGGGCTGGAGCGTCATGGTCACGCCGGGATCGGTCGGCGCGGCCGGCAGCTCGTTCTTGCCGGTGACGGTGGTGTCATCGTCCGTGTCCTCACGGGGGAGCGTCACGCTGCCGTGCTGGCCCGGCTCACCGTCGGGGGAGATCGCCTCCCGGCCGCGGCCGGCGAACACATAGCAGGACGCGATGATGAGTACGAGCACGCCGAGGACGATCATCGTGATCTTCAGCCCCTGATGGGACTTTTTCTTCGGCGCGGCGGCCTGCGACGGGCTCCAGTAGGAGTCGTAGCAGCCGGTGCCTGCGGTGTCGGTGCGGGGCGCGGTATAGCCGGCCTCATACCAGTCGGACTCCGGTTTGCGGACGTTGTCGTACATTGTGGTGTCCCTCCCAAGGAACGATTTGATGATAGCACGTGATTTTGTGCTGCTTATGAATGGAAAACAAACATTTTATGAATTCCGCGAACAAATCATGAACTCTTGCGTCCGCCCCGGCGGCCGGTGCTCTCGGGCTTGGCGGTGGGCTTGGGCGCGGGCTTTGCGAGCGTGAGCGTGAACACGAACTCCGTCACCCCGTCGCGGCTCGTGACGGCGATGTCCTCGCCGTGCGCGTCGAGGATGCTCTTGACCAGGTACAATCCGAGACCCACGCCGTCGCGGTCGAGGCTGCGGCTGCGGTCGGACTTGTGGAAGCGGTCGAAGATGAACGGCAGGTCGTCGGGCGGGATGGTCTCGCCGTGGTCGCGCACGGAGATGTAGGCCTTGCCCTCCGACTTCCAGAGCGAGACGCACAGCGTGCTGCCGGGCGCGGCGAACTTGACGGCGTTGTCCATCAGGTTATAGAGCACGCGCGTAATGGCGTCGGGGTCGGCGAGCACCTGCATGGAGTCCTCGGGCAGCTGGAGGTCGACGTCGAGCTGCTTGTCGTCGGCGCGCGCCTCAAAGCTGAGCATGGTGCTGACGATCTTCTCCGAGATGTCAAACTCGCGCCGGCGCGTCAGGTCCTCGCCCGTGCTCTCGAGACGCGACATGTCGAGCATGCTGCGCACGAGACGCGAGAGCCGGCGCGTCTCGTCGGCGATGGTGGCGAGGTACTTGTCCTCCTGATCCTTGGGGATCGTGCCGTCGAGGATCCCGTCGGCAAAGCCGGCGATGGTGGTCATGGGTGTCTTGAGCTCGTGCGAGACGTTGGCGATGAAGGCGTTGCGGCGCTGCTCGCTCGTCTCGAGTGAGTCTGCCATGGTGTTGAAGGCCGAGATGAGCGCGCCGACCTCGTCGGTGCGTCCGTCGTCCGTGACGCGGGCGGAGAAGTCGCCGTGGGCGAACTTCTTGGCCGCGACGGCCATCTCGTCAAGCGGCTGGGCCATGCGCTTGCTCGTCACGAGCGAGAGCAGCAGCGCGATCATCATCACGGCGGCGGACGCGGCGAGAAACACCCACACGAACGTGCGCCAGCCGTCGATGATCGTGGCGCTGTTGGTGGCCACGAACACGTAGCCGACCACGCGCGCGGCCGCGCCGATGGTGATCGGCTGCGCGACGACGTAGTGCGCGGAGGCGTAAAACCCGCCGAGGCTCGTGATGAGGTTGAGCTTGCCGTCGCTGCGCAGCTGGATCATCGACGCAGTGCCGACCGTGCGGCCGAGGTGCTCACAGGCGATGTTGCGGCACGAGCAGGACACGATCGTCCCGTCGGTGTCCGTGATGAAGATGTGGTTACCGGTAGATTGTGCAAGGGTGCTGATGACCATACGCAGGTCCCAGCTTGAAAGCTCGCCGTCGCGCACGAGCGCCTGCGCGGCGTGGCTGACCTCCTCGGCGTTGGAGACCATGTTGTCGCGGTATTCGCTGATGACATAGCTGCGGCCGAGGAACACGAACGCCGTGCCGAGGATGAGGAAGCTGAACATGACCATGGCGGCGGTCGCGGCGAAGTTTTTGAAATAGATACTCTTCACTTACGTCTCTTCCGCTTCGAACTTATAGCCCACGCCCCAGACGGTCTTGAGCGCCCACTTGTCGGACACGCCCTCGAGCTTTTCGCGCAGGCGCTTGATGTGCACGTCGACGGTGCGGCTGTCGCCGAAGTAGTCGAAGCCCCACACCTCGTCGAGCAGCTGGTTGCGGGTGTAGACGCGGTTGGGCGTCGCCGCGAGGTGGTACAGCAGCTCCATCTCCTTGGGCGGCGTGTCGATCTTTTTGCCGTCGACGATCAGCTCGTAGGAGTCGAGGTTGATGACGAGCTTGTCGAACGTGAGCTTCTTGCTCTTGGGCTTGCCATCGTCGCCGGTGCGGCGCAGCACGGCGTGCACGCGCGCGAGCAGCTCCTTGACCTCGAAGGGCTTGACGATGTAGTCGTCCGCGCCCATCTCCAGGCCGGAGACCTTGTCCTCGGTCTCGCCCTTGGCGGTGAGCATGATGATGGGCATTTTCATGGTCTTGCGCAGCTCGCGGCAGACCTGCCAGCCGTCCATGACGGGCAGCATGATATCGAGCAGCACGAGGTCAGGCTGGATCTCCCTGGCCATCTCGACGGCCTTGCCGCCGTCGGCCGCGTGCGAGACCTCAAACCCGTCCTTCTGCAGGTACAGGCGCAGCAGCTCCGCGATGTTGCTATCGTCCTCCACGACGAGCACTTTCTGGCTCATGTGATGTTGCCTCCTTCGCCGGCGCGCTTCCGCGCCGGGTATCATTTTCACAATTTATCTTTATTATAAAACAACGGGCACGGCGTTTTCATGTCCAATCTGTAAAATCCGCGCGCCCACGACCCCCGCGCGCGTGGAAAAGGCATTTACAAGACCGGAAAAATGTTGTATGGTTATCTGTATACATCATTTTGAACGAACAGCGAGGCAAACGCATGAATACCTATGGCGAACGCGTAAAAGTGACGATCTTCGGCGAGTCGCACGGCCCGGCGATCGGCGTCGTGCTCGACGGGGTCCCGGCCGGTGAGGCCATCGACATGGACGCCGTGCGCATCCAGATGCGGCGGCGCGCGCCCGGCTCGTCCGACCTGACGACCCACCGCTCGGAGACGGACGACCCGCTCGTGATGAGCGGCATTCTCGACGGTGTGACGACCGGCGCGCCGATCTCGGCCATCTTCCGCAACAAGGACCAGAACAGCGCGGCCTACCACCCGGAGATCCCGCGCCCGAGCCACGCGGACTACGCGGCGACCGTGCGCTTCGGCGGCCACGCCGACCTGCGCGGCGGCGGCCCGTTCAGCGGCCGGCTCACGGCGTGCCTGGTGTTCGCCGGGGCGGTCTGCCGGCAGATCCTTGAGCGCCGCGGCATCACGATCACGGCCAACGCCGTGCGCGTCGGCCAGGCAACGGGCAAAGAGCTGAACTTTGACATGAAGCGCGCCATTCTCGACGCGCGCAGCGCGGGCGATTCCGTCGGCAGCGAGCTCGAGTGCGTCGTCACGGGCGTGCCCGCCGGCGTCGGCGGGCTGCTCTTCGGCGGCATGGAGAGCCGCATCGCCGGCATGCTCTATGCCATCCCCGGCGTGAAGGGCGTGGAGTTCGGCCGCGGCTTCGCCCTTGCCGAAATGCGCGGCAGTGAGGCCAACGACCCCATCCGCCTGAAAAACGGGCGCATCACCATGGCGTCCAACAACGCCGGCGGCATCAACGGCGGCATCACCAACGGCATGCCGCTCGTCGTGCGCATGGCCCTGCGGCCAACGCCGTCGATCGCGTGCGAGCAGCCATCGGTCGACCTGACCACGATGGAGGAGACGCCGCTGCGCATCAACGGCCGGCACGACCCGTGCCTCGCCCCGCGGGCGATCCCGGTCATGGAGGCCGCGCTCGCCTGCTGCGTGCTCGACGCCATGCTCGACACCGCCGCCACGATCTGAGAAAGGAGTTCCACATGGACGAAAACAAGACCCCGGCCCAGCAGGCCCCCGATACGGCCGCGCCGGAAACCACGAACATCGAACAAACCACCCAGCCGAAGACCACCCCGGCCCCGGAAGTCACGGCCACCCCGGAGACCACGGAGGCCCCAGAGGCCCCCGCGCAGAAGGCCGAGCACGGCGCGCGCTGGCGCCACGCGCTCTGGCGCGGCATCGCGGGCGTGCTGGCGGCCGTGGTGCTGCTGGCAGCGTCCGGCTTCGGCGTGTTCCGTCTGGGCAAGGGCGCGCAGAGTGTTGAAGGCGCGTTCGACGCCGACCCCGGCACGTTCGTGCAGCACGACATCGTGTTCATCCTCGACACATTTGACGACCCCGCCGGCGGCAGCGCGCAGTACGCCGTCGTGCCCATCGGCGGGCAGCTCGTGGCCTTCCGCTTCCCCGCGCGGTGGGACGCCTCGGTCAAGACCATTGCCGATGCGACCACCAGCATCCTGCAGGGCCAGAGCCGCTCCATCGACAGCTTCATCCGCGTCACCGGCACGGTCAAGGCCATGCCGGAGGCCGTCTCGTCCGCGCTCTACAGCTGGTATACGGACAACCATGACTACCTGCAGCAGATCGGCGCCATCGGCGACAGCGACGACGCGGCCGACTACCTGCCCGACGCCATCGTGCGCGTGGACTACGTCGGCGGCATCCCGCAGGGCTGGGTCGAGGGGCTGACGGTCGCAGCCGTCGCCTGCCTGATCTATGCCATCGTCGTGCTCATCCGCATCCTCTGCGGCAAGTACGACGAGGTGAAGCTGCCGGACATCACGTTTGAGCTCGTGGACATGACGCCCGAGACTCCGGCCGAGCCGGAAGCCGAGCCGGAGGAGACTCCGGAAGCACCGGCCGAACCGGAGACCCCGGAGGCCCCCGCGGAACCCGAAAAATCTGACGAAACCGAGGACACGCCCGATGCCTGAGCACAAACTGTGCGTGCCGTGCCTGTTCGGGCTTGAGGGTCCGCTCGGCAACGAGCTGCGCCACATGGGCCTGCGTGACGTCATGCCCGAAAACGGCCGCGTGCGCTGCACGGGCACGGACGCGGACATCGCGCGCATGAACATCCGCTGCCGCTTCGGCGAGCGCGTGCTGCTCGAGCTGGGCAGCTTCCCCGCCCCGACGTTCGACGCGCTCTTCGAGGGCGTGAAGGCCCTGCCGTGGGCGCAGTACCTGCCCGCAGACGCGGCCTTCCCCGTCAAGGGCTACAGTCTGGAGTCGGCCCTGCACTCGGTGCCCGACTGCCAGAAGATCATCAAAAAAGCCGTCGTCGAGTCGCTCAAGCAGCGCTATCATGTGAACTGGTTTGCCGAGACCGGCGCCCTGCATCAGATCCAGTTTTCGCTCGTGCACGACACGGCCACGCTCTATCTCGACACGACCGGCGCGCCGCTGCACAAGCGCGGCTACCGTCCGGCGCACGTGGCCGCGCCCCTGCGCGAGACGCTGGCCGCCGCGCTCGTGGACATCGCGGGCTACCGCGGCCGGGGCGACTTCTGCGACCCGTTTTGCGGCAGCGGCACCATTGCCATCGAGGCGGCACTGGCGGCCAAGGGCCGCGCGCCGGGCATCAGCCGCGACTTTGCGGCCATGCAGTGGGCGTGGCTGCCGGCCGAGGTCTGGCCGCAGGCGCGCGAGGAAGCGCGCGCACGCGAGTTTCACGGTGACTACCACATCTTCGCCTCCGATATTGACCCCCGTGCCGTCGCCATGGCGCGCGACAATGCCCGCCGCGCCGGCGTGGACGACTGCATCACCTTCGCGGTGGCGGACGCGCGGGAATTCGCGCAGACGACCGACCGCGGCGTCATCGTCACGAACCCGCCCTACGGCGAGCGCCTGATGGAAAAGCGCGAGGCCGAGGCGCTCTACACCGCCTTCGGCGCGGCCTACGCCAAAACGGAGCACTGGCGGCTCTACCTTCTGAGCTCGCACACGGAGTTTGAGCGCGCGTTCGGCCGCCCGGCGGACAAGAAGCGCAAGCTCTATAACGGCACGCTCCGCTGCGACCTGTTCCAGTACACGAAGGACGCGTGAGGCGGCAGGCCGGTGCATATGCTCACACCGGTAGTTAAAAATCCGCAAATATTCACGATTTTCCCCTTGCGCGTCCGCGCCGCTCGGGGTATAGTTGTTGTATTATTTTGTCGAAAGTGCAGGAATAGAGCCATGAAACATCTGTTCATCGTCAACCCCGTCGCCGGCGGCAAGGACCGGCATGAATACGTGGCCGAGCAGGCGCGCCTCGCGCTCGAGGGCAGCGCGGACGCCTACGAGGTCTACATCACGACCGCGCCCATGGATGCGTGCGCGAAGATCGCGGCCGAGGCCGCCTCCGGCGAGGAGCTGCGGGTGTATGCCTGCGGCGGCGACGGCACGCTCAACGAGTGCGTCAACGGCGCCGTCGGTCACAGCAATGTCGCCGTGACCCACTTCCCCTGCGGCACGGGCAACGACTTCATCAAAATGTTCGGTGAGGAGAAGGAGCGCTTTTTCGACCTGGCCGACCTCGTGCGCGGCGAGGTGCGCGCGCTCGATGTGATGGAGTGCTGCGGGCGCTACGCGATCAACATCTGCTCGGTCGGCATCGACGCACGCATCGGCACCGAGGTGCACCAGTACCACGACAGCTATGTGCTGTCCGCCGTGGCCAACCTCTTCAAGGGCATCTCCCAGCCGCTGACCGTGCGCGGCTGCGGCATGGACTACAGCGGCGGCACGTCGCTCATCTGCGCGTGCAACGGCCGGTTCTACGGCGGCGGCTTCAACCCCATCCCCGACTCCCGGCCCGACAACGGCAAACTGGAGTTTCTCGTCGTGCGCGACGTGTCGCGTCTGACGTTCATCCGGCTCGTCGGCAAGTACGCCAAGGGCCGCTACCGCGAGCTGGCAAACCTCATCACGCACCTCGAGGGCGGCCATCTCGAGATCGACAGCGAGACCGAGCTCGTCGTGAACGTCGACGGCGAGGCTCTCTGGAGCAAGCACGTGAACTTTGACCTCATTCCCGGCGGCGTGAACTTCCTCGTGCCGGCAAATATGGCCTTCTTCCACCCCGAGACCGCGGGCGGCCACGAGACGCGCGAATTTGTCCACGCCTGACGAAAAACGCGGTCACAAAACGTTTACAAAAAAATTTCGCCAGGGGCTTGATAATCCGAAAAATTGTGGTATAGTATGATGCGTTAGCACTCCTAGGAATTGAGTGCTAACGCATCGCTTTTTTGTATTTAATATTAGGAGGCATATAGATCATGAAACTCAAACCGTTGGCAGACCGAGTGATCCTCAAGCAGTTCAAGGCTGAGGAAAAGACGAAGAGCGGCCTGATCCTGGCAGCGTCCGCGCAGGAAAAGCCCGAGATGTTCGAGGTCGTGGAAGTCGGCCCGGGCGGCATGGTGGACGGCAACGAAGTGAAGATGACCGTCGCCGCGGGCGACCGCGTGATCGTCGGCAAGTACTCCGGCACCACCGTGAAAGTGGACGGCGAGGAATATTCCATCGTGCGTCAGGGCGACATTCTGGCCGTCGTCGAGTAATCCAACCGCTTTGATTTTAGGAGGCTATCATTATGGCAAAACAGATCATTTATGGTGAAGAGGCACGCAAGGCGCTGCAGCGCGGCGTGGATCAGCTTGCAGATACCGTCAAGATCACCCTCGGCCCCAAGGGCCGCAACGTGGTGCTGGGCAAAAAGTTCGGCGCACCGCTGATCACGAACGACGGCGTGACGATCGCGAAGGAGATCGAGCTCGAGGACCCGTTTGAGAACATGGGCGCGCAGCTCATCCGCGAAGTGAGCACCAAGACCAACGACGTCGCGGGCGACGGCACCACCTCCGCCACCGTGCTGGCGCAGGCGATGATCCGCGAGGGTCTGAAGAACCTCGCCGCCGGCGCGAATCCGATGGTCATGCGCCGCGGCATCCAGAAGGCGACCGAGGCGGCCGTCGATGCCATCCGCACCAACTCCCAGCCCGTGAGCGGCAGCGGCGACATCGCGCGTGTCGGCGCGATCTCTTCCAGTGACGAGCACATCGGCAAGCTCATCGCCGAGGCGATGGAGAAGGTCAGCCAGAACGGCGTCATCACCGTCGAGGAGAGCAAGACCGCCGAGACCTATTCCGAGGTCGTCGAGGGCATGCAGTTCGACCGCGGCTATGTCACCCCGTATATGGTCACCGACAACGACAAGATGGAGGCCGTCATTGACGACGCACTCATCCTCATCACGGACAAGAAGATCTCGAACATTCAGGAGATCCTGCCGGTGCTCGAGGCCGTGCTGAATGCGGGCAAGAAGCTCGTCATCATCGCCGACGATATCGAGGGCGAGGCGCTGGCCACCATCATCCTCAACAAGCTGCGCGGCACGTTCACCTGCGTGTGCGTCAAGGCCCCCGGCTTCGGCGACCGCCGCAAGGAAATGCTGCAGGACATCGCCATCCTGACCGGCGGCCAGGTCATCTCGACCGACCTCGGCATGGAGCTCAAGGACACCACGCTGGCCCAGCTCGGCCACGCACGTCAGGTCAAGGTCACGAAGGAGACCACGACCATCGTCGAGGGCGCCGGAGCCAAGGACGACATCCAGGCCCGCATCGCGCAGATCCACGCCCAGATCGAGACGACGACCTCCGAGTACGATAAGGAGAAGCTGCAGGAGCGCCTGGCAAAGCTGTCCGGCGGTGTTGCGGTCATCAAGGTCGGCGCTGCGACCGAGACCGAGATGAAGGAAAAGAAGCTGCGCATCGAGGACGCGCTCAACGCGACCCGCGCAGCCGTCGAAGAGGGCATCGTGGCCGGCGGCGGCACGGCGTATGTCGTGGCCAGCAAGGCCGCACAGGCTGCCGCTGCCAAGCTCTCCGGCGATGAAAAGACCGGTGCGAACATGATCGCCACGGCCCTGCGCGCCCCGATCTGCCAGATCGCGGCCAACGCTGGCGTTGAGGGTGCGGTCATCCTCGACAAGGTCAGCAAGAGCAAGAACGCCAACTTCGGCTACGACGCCGCGCACGACACCTTCGGCGACATGATCGAAAACGGCATCGTCGACCCGACCAAGGTCTGCCGCAGCGCGCTCGAGAACGCCGCGTCCGTCTCCTCCATGGTCCTGACCACCGAGTCCCTGGTGGCCGACCTGCCCGAGAAGGCCGCTCCGGCCGCTCCGGCTGCCCCGGACATGGGCGGTATGTACTAATCCCCCCCTGCCCCGGCAAAACAACAGACAAAGCAAGATCCGGCGCCCGCGATGCGGGCGCCGGATTTTTTGCTGTCTGCTTTCTTCTCTATCCACGGTGCAGCAGGCTCGCCCGCTCACGCGCCGGGCCTGCGCTGGAAATGTCCGCCGCGTTCATTGCGGATCACATCGTCCAGCCGCTTGACCATATCCCGCGGCATATACTCCGTCAGCGCCGCCCAGATGGACGGCCGATACTGAAAAATGATCCGGTCGCGGCCGATCCGCAGCAGCTCCATCCCGTTTTTCGGGACATACTCCTCCTCGTTCCGTGAGAAATACAAAAATGATGCAGACATGTACGAAAATGAATTCACGCCAAAGCCATATGTACGAATTTCATCCCACCGAAGTGTAAAGCGCCCCCAGCGCGGGCTCCGGCAATGGATGCCTTCGGCATCAAAGCTGCAGCACGTTAAAAATCGACTGAATGCCTGCGGCTTATTCGCCAAGATGAAAAATGCTGCCCCTGGAACATCTAATACAAGCATAAGTGCGATTTTTTCTGAAACAACATTGCATTCCCTATATATCCAAATGTTCAGCGCCGTTAATGACCCGAATATCAGCATGACTATGCCAAATATATAGTAAGTCGCAGTATTGTCATAGAGTTTATGCCACTTTTGCTTCATCGCATCTCCCTGCCCGTCCGTTTCGGTCTCTGCGCCCATTCTACACACCCGCGCGCAGGCTGTCAAACCCGGGCAAAAAACAAAGCCTGACGCAAAGCGTCAGGCCTCGTAAGGTTGGCTCAGCCCCGGGCGGGCTGGCAGCGTGCTACCGGTTAACAGCACATAAAAAATCAATTACTTGTTCGGGCACATGGATCTGAACTTCTCGGCCATTTCGTGGTCCCAGTTCCACTGATCATGCAGCCATCCGAGGAAGCAAAACGGGCAATCCCAAGGCATGAATTTTACTCTCCTTTCGTGTTTTTGGAACAATTTTTATCAGTTCCAGAAAAATATTACCATAAATCGACCGTTTTTGTCAAGCATTTCTTTCCTTTTTGTAACAGATTTGTTTTTCGTGCATTTTTTCATGCATCTGTCGCAAAACCGGCACTTGCGTCCACTGTTCCCAAAATGCACCAGATGCACAAACGCCCGCCGGATATCCGGCGGGCGTTTGGGAATTTGGGAGCTGGTTTACTTCGCGTAATCGACGGCCTTGGTCTCGCGCAGGAGATTGACCTTGATCTGACCGGGGTAGGTCAGCTCGTCCTCGATCTTCTTGGCGATGTCGCGCGCGAGCAGCACCATCTGATCCTCCGAGACCTCCTCGGGCTTGACCATGATGCGGATCTCGCGGCCGGCCTGAATGGCAAAGCAGTTGGCGATGCCGGGGAAGCTCTTGGTAACTTCCTCGAGCTTTTCGAGACGCTTGACATAGTTCTCGATGTTCTCGCGCCGGGCGCCGGGGCGCGCGGCGGAGATGGCGTCGGCCGCCTGAACGAGGCAGGCGACGACGGTGTGGGCCTCCACGTCGCCGTGGTGGGCCTCGATGGCGTGGATGACTTCCTCCGACTCCTTGTACTTGCGGGCGATGTTGACGCCGATGGTCACGTGGCTGCCCTCGACCTCATGGTCGATGGCCTTGCCGATATCGTGCAGGAGACCGGCGCGCTTGGCGGTGGCCACGTCGACGCCGAGCTCGGAAGCGAGCAGGCCGGCAATGTGCGAAACCTCGATGGAGTGGTTGAGCACATTCTGGCCGTAACTGGTACGGTACTTCATGCGGCCGAGCAGCTTGATGAGCTCGGGATGCAGGCCGTGAATGTTCGTCTCGAAGACGGCGCGCTCGCCCTCGGCCTTGATGGTGGCGTTGACCTCCTTCTGGGCCTTGGCGACCATTTCCTCGATGCGGGCGGGATGAATGCGGCCGTCCTGAATGAGCTTTTCGAGCGCGATGCGCGCGACTTCGCGCCGCACGGGGTCGAAGCTCGAGAGCGTGATGGCCTCTGGCGTGTCGTCGATGATGAGGTCGCAGCCGGTGAGCGTCTCGATGGCGCGGATGTTGCGGCCCTCGCGGCCGATGATGCGGCCCTTCATCTCGTCGTTCGGCAGCGGCACGACCGACACGGTTACTTCGCTGGCATGGTCGGCGGCGCAGCGCTGGATGGCGGTGGCGATGATCTCGCGGGCGCGGCTGTCGGCCTCGTCCTTGTACTGGGCCTCGATCTCCTTGACCATGAGCGCCTGCTCATGCACGACGTCGTCCTTCAGGCTGTTGATGAGGAAGGCCTTGGCCTCCTCGACAGTATAGCCGGAGATCTTCTCGAGCAGCTCCATCTGGGTCTTTTTGAGCTGATTGATCTCGTTCTGCTTGGTGTCGATCGCGGCGATCTTCTGGTTGAGGGCGTCCGTCTTTTTGTCGAGCGTGTCCGTTTTGCGGTCGAGGGTCTCCTCCTTCTGCTGGAGGCGGCGCTCCTGCTTCTGCAGCTCCGCGCGGCGCTCCTTGACCTCGCGCTCGTACTCTGTCCGGCTCTTGTGGATCTCTTCCTTGGCCTCGAGCAGGGTCTCGCGCCGCTTGCTCTCGGCACTCTTATAGGCGTCATTTATGATCTGCTTGGCCTTCTCTTCCGCACTGCCGATCTCGCGTTCCGAGACCTTTTTGCGGTAAAGCCCGCCAAGGATACAACCAACCACAAGCGCTGCGATGATACAACCGAGTGCTATTGGTAACGACATATGAAATTGTGATCCTCCGTTTCTTCAGATTTTTTCTACGATATTCTTTCAAGTTGGAAAAGGCGGGCCATCAAGCGCACCCGCCGGGAACATAACGATATTCGTGGCGGCGCTCCATCCGCCGCCAAAAATACAATCACATTATTCTAACTTTATTCCGGACAGATGTCAAGTGCCGCCAGCCCTCCGGCGGATTCTTTTCTGGACAGGGCCGCCGCGCTGTACTATAATATAGAGCATCCGACATTCCGGCGAAGGGAGGGACCGCGCATGGCAGTGCTCCGGTACATTCTGCTCGCAGCCGCCATCACGCTCACGCTCACGCTGCTGGCGCATCTGTGCCTGCCCGCGCGCGCACCCATCCCCCGGCACACAGGCCGCCGCGGCGGCATCGCGATCGCAGTGCTGACGGCGGTGTACGCCGTCGCAGCGTTCTGGAACCTTGGCTCCGCGCGCGACCCGCAGCAGTTCTGCACGTTCGAGGCGGGCGAATCGGCCGTGCTCGCGCTCGAGCGCGAGACCTCCATCGCCACCGTGTGGTACTACCCCGGCCTGTCCACGGGCGAGTACACCCTCGCCTATTCGGCCGACGGCGTGACCTTCACGCCCGCCGGCACGATGCCGCAGGGCTATGCCGACCTCTTCAAATGGCTCCAGCCGGAAATGACCGACACCGCGCCCGCCACGGCGGCCTATGTCCGCATCACGGCGAGCGCGCACATGGAGCTCGGCGAGCTCGCGCTCTATGACCTGCAGGGCGAGCGCATCGGCGTGCGCGACATGATAGGCCCCACGGACGCGGACGCCCTCTGTGACGAAGCGGACACCGTGCCCGCCGCGTCCACGTACTACAACAGCACGTATTTTGACGAGATCTACCACGCGCGCACGGCCTATGAGCAGCTGCGCGGCGTGTATCCGTATGAAGTCTCGCACCCGCCGCTCGGCAAGGAGATCCTCTCGCTCGGCATCGTGCTCTTCGGCATGACGCCGCTCGGCTGGCGCTTTATGGGCACGCTCTTCGGCGCGGCCATGCTGCCGCTGATGTGGGACCTGCTGCGCCGGATGTTCCGCGACGACCGCGTGGCCCTGTGCGGCGCGGCGCTGCTGGCGTTCGACTTCATGCACCTGACGCAGACGCGCATCGCAACGATCGACAGCTTTGCGACACTGTTCATCCTGCTCATGTACCTGTTTTTGTACCGGTACTTCACGGAGAGGCGGCTGCGCCATCTCGCCGCCTGCGGCGTCACGTTCGGCATCGGCGCGGCCACGAAGTGGACGTGTCTCTATGCCGGGGCGGGCCTCGGCGTGCTCTGGGCGCTGCACTGGATCTTTGCCGGCGTGCGGGCGCACCGGGCCGGTGACGGCCGCCGGTATCTCCGCCGCCTGCTGGGCAACATCGGCTTCTGCCTCGTGTTTTTCGTGCTCGTGCCGGGCATGATCTATTATGCGAGCTATTACCCCTACGGCGCGGCGCGCGGCCTGCACGGCGCCGGCATGTACTTCACGCGCGAATACGCCGCCATCGTGCTGGAAAACCAGCGCTTCATGTTCACGTATCATTCCGGCCTTGTCGCCACGCATCCGTACGCCTCGCGCTGGTGGCAGTGGCTGCTCGACCTGCGGCCGATCCTCTACTACCTGTCGTACGGCGACGGGACGGTGTCGACCATCGGCGCGTTCGTCAACCCCCTGCTGTGCTGGGGCGGGCTGCTGGCGCTGCCGGTGCTCGCGTACCGCGCGGTGAAGCGCGACCGCACGGCGCTCTTTATTCTCGTCGGCTATCTGGCGCAGGTGCTGCCGTGGGTGTTCATCTCGCGCCTGACGTTCGAATATCACTACTTCGCGGCGACGCTCTTTCTCGTGCTCGCGCTCGGGTACGTGTTCGACCGGCTGCGGCAGCGCGGCTATTTCGGCATCGTGTACGCCTTCACGGCGGCAAACGGCGTGCTCTTCGCGCTGTTTTTCCCCGTGCTCACGGGCGTGACGATCCCGCGCGACTACGCATGGAATGTGCTCAAATGGCTCCCGGACTGGCCGTTTTAACGCCGGGGAAACTTACAGAAATCGAGGTATTGTATATGATTGCGATCGGATGTGACCACGGCGGCTTTGCCCTCAAGCAGGAGGTCATGCGCCATCTGGACGAGCTGGGTCTTGCCTACAAGGACTTCGGCACCTACAGCGAAGAGAGCTGCGACTACCCCATCTACGGCGAGGCCGTGGCCCGCGCCGTCGCGGCCGGGGAGTGCGCGCGCGGCATCCTCATCTGCGGCACGGGCATCGGCATCTCCATCTCCGCGAACAAGGTCAAGGGCATCCGCGCCGCCCTGTGCGGGGACTGCTACTCCGCCGAAATGACCCGCCGCCACAACGACGCGAACATTCTCGCCATGGGTGCGCGCGTGCTCGGCCCGGGGCTCGCGCTCAAGATCGTGGACACCTTCCTGACCACGGACTTTGAGGGCGGCCGCCACGCGCGCCGCATTGCCCTCATCAGCGACATTGAAAACCGCGGCTGACGCCGCCTGACCCAAAGGAGGTGTGCCGATGCGCGCCCATCGCAACGACGTTTACCGCGCCCGGCGCAGCCGGGGCAAGGCCTGGCCGGTGATCCTGTGGATCCTCGCCGGGCTGATCGTGCTGGCCGTCATTCTCTTCTACGCCGGCCAGAAATACATCGTCTATGACAGCGACGGCTCTCTGCACGTCGTCTTCCCCATCATGGAAACGCCCGCCCCCGTGACCGAGGGCGGCCAGCCTGAGACGGTCGACACCGAGGTCGTGCTCGAGGACCCGGACTACTCCGGCATCGTCTCCGACGCGGGCAAAGGCCTCACCGAGCTGCACGCGCAGTACCTGACGGCCGACAAGATCACGCCCGACGGGCTCACGCGCGCGGCCTCCGCCGTGAAGGCGGCGGGCGGCAACGCCCTCGTGCTGCAGATGAAGGCCCCCGGCGGCACGCTGAGCTGGAAGTCCGGCGTCTCGGACGCCGCGGCCTACGGCGTCAACGGCACGACCGAGCTCGCCGACGCGATCCGGACCGTCAAGGGGCAGAACATCTACCTCGTCGCCGTCGTGAGCACGTGCGTCGACACGCTCATGGCCGAGCGCTACGCCGCCACCGCGCTGCAGACCGCGTCCGGCAGCGCGTATACCGACGGCTCCGGCGGCTGGGTCGACCCGTACAACACGTTCATCCGCACGTACCTCGTCAGCCTCTGCAAGGAGCTGCACGACCTGGGCTTTGACGAGGTCGCGTTCTCGTACCTGCAGCAGCCGCTCACGGCCACGGAGCTCAAATATGCGTCCCAGAGCGGCACGCCCTTGCGCACGGACGCGGTGGTGTCTCTGGCGAAGTACCTGCGCGCGAACCTGACCGCCACGGGCCTGCGCGTGAGCGCCGTCGTGAGCGCGGACTCCATCCTGCAGGACAAGGCCGCGCAGTCCGGGCAGGACATGGCGGTGTTCCCGAAGCTGTTTGACCGCGTGTGCGTGTTCGCCACGACCGACAACGTCTCCACGCTCCAGAGTGCCATCGCGGCCGACAGCAGCTTTGACGCGGCGACGCGCTTTGTGCCGTTTCTCGCCCAGGCGCCGGAATCCGGCAGCTATGTCACCACCGGCTGAGCGCCTGCACTGCAAAGAAAAATCGCCCGGCGTGACCTTTCGGTCACGCCGGGCTTTTCTCTGTCATGGCAAAGCGCCTGTTTGCATCGGATTGCACCGGATCAGAAAGCGCGGTTTTATCAGCCGGCAGTCCCTTTTGTGATGACCGGCTTGCCTTCGGCGTCCAGCAGCGGCGTCAATCCACCCGCATATCCGCTTACGATAAAGAGATAATTCACGCCCGTCTCTTTATCCACATAGATCGTTTTTGCGCCCATGAAACCGCCTTCCTGATACACGATCTCGAAGCGTTTCTCTTTCTTCATTTCGCCTGGCCTCCGAATTTTGATTCTGCATCCTGCTTTTCTCTTGCTGCGCAGCCGGGCGCTATCTGTCCCAGCAGGTCTGTTTGTCTGCCTCCGTAATTGGGCGAATGACCCTGCAGGGATTGCCGACGGCAACCGAATCGCTCGGGATGTCCCGGACGACGACGCTTCCGCCCCCGATCACGACATTGCTCCCGATCGTGACGCCGGGCATGACCTGCACGCCGCCGCCGATCCACACATGATCGCCTACGGTGATGGGATAGGCATACTCCAGTCCCAGCTCGCGGCGCGCGGCATCGATCGGATGACCGGCCGTATAAAACCCGCAGTTCGGCGCCACAAATACATGATCGCCGAATGTCACCGCGGCACAGTCCAAAATGACAAGGTTATGGTTGGCGTAAAAGTGCTCTCCGAGCCGGATGTTGTAGCCATAGTCGCACCAGAACGGGGCCGTCACGCAAAAATCCTCGCCCGTTTTCGCCAGAAGCCGCCTGAGGATCTCCCGCTTCCCGGCTTCGTCCGAGGGACACAGCTGATTGTAGGCATGGCACAACTCCTTGGCCCGCACGCGGTCGGCGCAGAGTGCCCTGTCGTTGGCGTCATACAGCTTTCGGTTTTGCATTTTTTCCCGCTCGGTCATGTACATTCCTCCTTCAGATCCCGGCCGCCCGGCCTGTTACCTTTCATCTTATCACACATCCATACGCAGTACAACAGCAGCCGCAGCGGTTTGTCCCGCGGCGGCACGGCCGCCGCGTGAAGCTGTTGCAGCAGCTGCCCTTGCACATAACGCGCCTGCTCCAGTGAAATGATGTTGCGCAGATAAGTCATGAGCGTCTCATCCATGGATATCCCTCCTAATTATTTACCCGATATAAGGATAACCTTTCATATGGTAAACGTCAGCAGGTAATTCCTTTGGTACACTAACCGGGAATAAGGGGTGTGCAAATGGTGGACCTCGATTTCCTCGCAAAGGTCTGCTGTGTGTTCGGCTGCGAGATCAGCGATCTTCTGGAATACTGCCCGCAGCCGAAAACCCGTCCGGAAAACGAATAACCAAAAATCAGCCGGGAACCGATCGGTTCCCGGCTGATTGGCATATTGACGCGCTTTACTGCTTCGGCTGCCGGACGGCAAACACGTGCATCGCCATGCCGAGGCCCGTCACGCCGCAGAACACGCGGTGCATGACGCGCGCCTGCTTCGGGCCGATTTTCTTGGCCGCGGCGTGCGTATAGTTCAGGCCGAGGATGCCCGAGCCGATGACTGACCCGCTGACGACGGCGGGCACGTCCGTCTTGCCCGTTGCAAACGCCTGCACCGTGTGCACGCCCGCGCCGAGGCACAGCAGCCCCGCGCCCGCGCCGTGGATGAGCATACGCAGTTTGTAGTGCACCTTGCCCCACTTCGTGTGCTTGAGCACGGCTTCCGCGCCATCGACAGCGTAGCCCGCCACGCCGATCCACGGCCAGATCTTCTGGTACTTGCCGAGGGTATTCATGATCTTGCAGTTACATTTTTTCATCGTCGCATGCCTCCTGAGCATTCATTTTGATTTCTATCTGCAGCCCGGCGCGCAGCCGGGACAGGGCTTCGGGGTCGTTTTCCACCTCGCGCGTGACGAGCACGACGAGCTGCGCGTCCGTGCAATCACTCACTGCCGCCAGACAGGCGAGCAGCCGCAGCGTTGCGTCCGCGTACCGCACGGGAAAGACCACATCGCGGTCGTCGAGCGCGTCCATACCGTGCCGCCAGACGATCGTCTGCGCGAGGCACGTATGCTGCACGGCCGTCATCCTGAACGGCGGGCTGGCAGGGAGCGCCGCCACCCGCCGGAGCAGTTCCGGCCAGCGGGGATCGAGCGGCTCCGGCGACGCGAACGCCGCCGCCAACGCCGCCGGCGTCATGGGTTCGGGCGCTGCATCGACCGCCGCCGGCACCTTCCCGGCGGCCAGCGCCGCGATGCGGTGCCGGTCGAGCTGGCGCTGTGCCGCGCGGGCGAAAGCGAGCGCCGCCGCGAGGTTTTCCTCCGCCGTATGCCCCGGCCGCGCCAGCAGCGCAAGCACCCGGTCGCGCACCGCCGTGACGGCGGCGGTCAGCCGTCGCTCCCGCGCGCCGGGCACATAGCCGTCGTCCGGCAGCGGCGCGGAGACGAACCGCAGGGGCGCGGAGCGCGCCAGCAGTCGCTGCGCGGCCTCCGGGCACGCGGGTGATAGTCCCTGCTCCACCCGGTCGCACAGCAGCACCTCCCAGCGCGGAAAGTCCCGGCACGTGCGGCACAGGCTCTGCTCACCGAGCGTGCGCTGCAGCTCACACAGGCCGTCCACACATAGAAACGGGCAGCGCCCGTCCGTCTGCGCAAAGTACGTGTCGCCCTCACTGTCCACGCGCAGCACGCGCCGCAGCTTTGCCGCCAGCGGATGCTGCAGGCGCAGGTAGGCGTCCTGCGCGTCGGGATCGACGACGATCTCCCACGCGGCGCAGCACGTCTGCGGGCACGCCCCGGCCAGGCACCGGAACGCGTCGTAGTCATCGGGGCGGGTCTGGTACATGGCGGCCTCCTTGCGCGTATTTTTTCTATTGTAGCACATCGCGCGCCGCAGGAAAAGGGACGTTTCCATGCCCCGTGCGCAAAAAACAGACGGACACCGAAATGTCCGTCTGTCTGTTGCTGTGATGACCGGCCGCAGCTTACTGCTTGACCAGATCCATGAGGTTGATGATGCCGCGCGGGCAGATATCGGCGCAGTGGCCGCAGCCGACGCACTTGTCATAGTCGATCGTGGACACGAAGTTCTCGATCTTGATGGCTTCCGCTGGGCACTCGCGCTGGCACTTCATGCAGCCGATGCAGCCGACGTCGCAGATCTTGCGCGTGACGGCGCCCTTGTCCTGATTGCGGCAGCCGACGAGCACAGCCTGCTTATACGGCACGCGCTCGATGATCTTCTTCGGGCAGGCATCGGCGCAGGCCATGCAGCCGACGCACTTGTCGCGGTCGACCTTGGCGACGCCGTTGACGATGTGCATGGCGCCGAACTTGCAGGCCTTGGCGCAGTTGCCGAGACCGATGCAGGCAAAGCGGCACTCCTTATTGCTCTTGCCGCCGAACAGCATGGCAGCCTGGCAATCCTGGGGCCCCTGGTAGTTGAAGCGCTTGACGGCGACGCCCTCCGCGCCGGAGCACGGCACGAACGCGACCATCTTCTCCTCCGCACCGGCGGAGACGCCCATGATCGCAGCGATCTTGTCGGCAGCTTCCTGGCCGCCGGCGACGCAGCAGTTGACCGGAGCCTTGCCCGCCGCGACCGCAGCGGCATAACCGTCGCAGCCGGGGTAGCCGCAGCCGCCGCAGTTGGCGCCGGCAAGGCACTCACGCACGGCCTCCTGCTTGGGGTCGACTTCCACGTGGAAGATCTTGGCGGCGAACGCCAGCAGCGCGCCGAAGATGGCGCCCATGGCGCCGAGGACGGCGATCCCTTCGAGAATCAAAGTAAAGTTCATATTCACGCCCTCCTTAGCCGATCTTCATGCCGGAGAAGCCCATGAAAGCCAGGGCCAGCAGACCGGCGGAGACGAGGCAGATCGGGAAGCCCTCAAAGCTCTCCGGATAGTCGGCAAACTCGAGCTTCTCGCGCACGCTTGCGAACAGGCAGATGGCGAGCATGAAGCCGAGGCCGCCGAACACACCGTAGACCACGCTCTGCACAAAGCCGAAGCTGTACTGCGTGTTGAGCAGCACGACGCCGAGCACGGCGCAGTTGGTGGTGATGAGGGGCAGGTAGATGCCGAGCGCGGAGTACAGGGACGGGATGGACTTTTTGAGGAACATCTCGATGAACTGCACGAGCGCGGCGATGACGAGGATGTAAGCGATCGTCTGCAGGAACGCCAGACCGAGCTGGACCAGCAGCAGGTTGACGAGCCAGCAGATGGCGGACGCCAGACCCATGACGAACGTGACGGCGAGGCCCATGCCGGCGGCGGTGTCGATCTTGCTCGAGCAGCCGAGGAACGGGCAGCAGCCGAGGAACTGCGAGAAGATGAAGTTATTCGTCAGCACGGCGCTGAGGATGATGGCAAAAATACTGGTCGTAGAACTCATGTTATGCCGCCTCCTTTTCCTGCGCTGCGAGCGCTTTTTCCTTGGCTTCCTTCTTCTCGGCGGACTTGCGCAGCGCGTACTGCATGAGCGCGATCAGGCAGCCGAGGGTGATGAAGCCGCCGATCGGGAGCGTGAGCACGAGCGCGCCGTACTCGGACGGGAAGATCTGAATGCCGTTACCGGTGCCGATGACACCGCCGATGGTGTTGAAGATGCCGGTGCCGAACGAGCCCTTGCCGAGCAGCTCACGGATGACGCACATGGCGATGAGCACGAGCGTGTAGCCGAGGCCCTGGAAGATGCCGTCGAAGAACGACGGGCCGACGGGGTTTTTCTGGCAGAACGCTTCGGCGCGGCCGATGATGATGCAGTTAACAACGATCAGCGGGATGAACACGCCCAGGGACGCGCTCAGCGCGGGAACGTAGGCCTGCAGCACCAGGTCGACGATGGTAACGAAGCTCGCGATGACCAGCACGAAGATGGCCAGACGGATGTCGTTCGGAATGACTTTGCGGATGAGGGAAATGACCACATTGCAGCAGGTCAGGATGATGAGCACGGACAGGCCCATGCCGATGCCGTTGAAGAGGCTGGTCGTGATGGCCATGGTGGCGCACATGCCGATGAGCTGCACGAGGACCGGGTTATTGGTAATGAGGCCTTCCTTGAACTGTTGTTTGATATTCATGTTTCAGCCCTCCTTAACCCAGCGACTTGGCCGCGTTGATGACGGTCTGCACTTCGGTGACGACGGCGCGGGACGTGATCGTCGCGCCGGAGATGGCCTCGACGGTGCCCTTGTCCTTCGTCAGGGCAAGGCCGTCGCCCTGGCCGACGAGGTTGTCGCGCCAGGCGCCCGCATTCGTGTCCGCCGCCTTGGCGCCGAGGCCGGAGGTCTCGGAGTGCTTGGTGACGTACACGCCGGTGCAGTTATAGTCGCTGTCAAGGCCGACGACCATGGTAATCATGCCCTGTGCGCCGGAGAACGTAGTCTCGGCGACGTAGCCGGCCTGCTGGCCGCCCGCAGTGGCAGTGCTGAGCTTGGTGATGGTGCCGTCGTTCTCAAAATCGGCCTGCTCGGTGTATTCGTCGGCCGCGAGGACGTTGGCGTATGCGTTCTTGGTCGTCTCGGCCGCGCGCATGGCAATGGTGTCCTTCGTCATCTCGTACACGAGACCGAGGGCCAGCGCCATAATGGCGGACACGGCAAAGAGCACGAGCGCGAGCTTGATGATCTGGCCGCCGCCGGATTTCTTTTCAGTCTTTTCAGCCATTTGCAGCAGCCTCCTTTGCTTCTTTCTTCGCAGCCTTTGCAGCGGCCTTCTTGGCCTTGACGTCCTCGCGGCTGACGCCGAACTGACGGCGCTGGGTGTGCTTATCGAACATCCATGCGCAGCAGTTCATGATGAGGATGGCAAAGGAAACGCCCTCCGGGAAGCCGCCGAACACGCGGATGAGCACGGTCAGCGCGCCGCAGCCGACGCCGTAGATGATGCGGCCGGGAGCGGTGACGGGGCTGGTGCTGTAGTCGGTCGCCATGAAGAAGGCGCCGAGCAGCAGGCCGCCGGACAGGATGTTGTCGAGCATCCACTGGACGTGGGTGTAGCCGCCGCCGTTCTTGCTGCCGAAGATGAGCGTCAGCAGCGCGACGGTGCCAATGAACGACACGGGGATGTGCCAGGTGATGACCTTGCGGCACAGCAGGTACACGCCGCCGATGAGCAGCGCGAGCACGCTGACTTCGCCGAGACAGCCGGGCATGGTGCCGAGGAACATGGACTTATAAGTAAAGTACTGCGGCAGCGCCTCGCCGGCCTTCATGTAGCTGAGCGGGGTGGCCATGGTGGCCGCGTCCGCACCGATGACGGACGTCAGGCTGCTGGGCACGACCCAGGTGGTCATGAACAGCGCGTAGGAGGCGAGCAGGAACGCACGGCCGGCGAGCGCCGGGTTGAGGAAGTTCTTGCCGATGCCGCCGTAGAGCTGCTTGACGACCACGATGGCGAAGAACGCGCCGATGATCGGCAGCCACCACTTGCAGTTGGCCGGCAGGGTGTATGCGAGCAGGATGCCCGTGACCACGGCGGACAGGTCGCCGATGGAGTCGGGCTTTTTCATGAGCTTGCGGTAAGTCCACTCAAAGAACACGCACGACACGATGGACACGGCCAGCGGGATGAGCGCCTGGGCGCCGAACTGCCACACGCCGACGACGAGGGCCGGGAGCAGGGCGATGATCACGTCGAGCATGATCTCGCGGGTGCCGCGCTTGGCGCGAACCTGAGGCTGATAGGCAGCGTCAAAGGTATATTCTTTCGGTGTCATTTCGTTTCAGCCTCCTTTGCAGCGGCTTCCGCGCGGGCCTTTTCTTCGGCCGCGCGGGCGGCGAAGAGGAGCTTTGCGGTCTTGAAGGTATGGGTCAGGGGCAGACGACCCGGGCAGTTGTACGAGCAGCTGCCGCACTCGAAGCAGTCGAGGATGTGGTACTTCTGCATGTTCTCGAAGTCGCGGTTCTGATAGTACTTATACATGTACAGCGGCTCGAGCTTCATCGGGCAGACGGTCAGGCACTTGCCGCAGTGGATGCACGTCGGATTCTCGACAGAGCGGTCTTCCTTCTCGGTGAAGAACAGGATGCCCGCGGTACCCTTGATGTTGGGCGCCTCGAGATTCGTGGCGATCAGGCCCATCATGGGGCCGCCGAGGACGATCTTCTTCGGCTCGACGACGAAGCCGCCGCACTGCTCGACGATGTAGCTGAACGGGGTGCCGAAGCGGCACTGCAGGTTGTAGGACTTGTCGCCCATGGCGCTGCCGGCGACGGTGAGGACACGCTCGATGCTGGGCATGCCTTCGTAGCAGGCGCGGTAGATGGCGTAAGCCGTCTGGGTGCTGATGACGTTGCAGCCGACGCCGGACGGCAGGCCGCCGGGCTTGACCTCACGGTTCGTGATGGCCTTGATCTGCATCTTCTCGGCGCCCTGGGGGTACTTGACGTTCTCCGGCACGATCTCCACGCCGTACTGCGCGGGATTCTTGGACAGGAGCAGGTCGATGGCGTCCTGCTTGTTCTTCTCGATGCCGTAGTAAGCCTTGTCGAGGCCGGACGCGATGCGCGCCAGCTCGATGCCCTTGAGCAGCTCCTCGGGGTGGTTTTTCATGGTCAGGTGGTCACCGTTGAGGTACGGCTCGCACTCTGCGCCGTTGATGATGAGGGTATCGACCTTGCCAAGGCCGCCGCGGATCTTGAACGCGGTCGGGAACATGGCGCCGCCATGACCGACGATACCGGCCTCGCGGATGCGGTCAAGGATGGCTTCGGGATCCTTCATCTGCTCGGGCGTCAGGGGCGCGAGATCCGTGCAGGGGGTGTCCTGGAAGTCATTTTCGATCACGATCGCGGGGATCATATCGCCCAGGGGATGGGGTCTCGGCTCGATGGCGATCACCTTGCCGGAGACCGTCGCGTGAATGGGTGCGGAGACGGGTGCCGGATTGTCAGCGATCTTCTGACCCATCTTCACATAATCGCCCACCGCGACCAGCGGTTTGCAGGGTGCGCCGATATGCTGCATCATCGGAAGCACGACCTGCGGCGGAGGCGCAATGACGGTCACCGGAACGTCCGGCGCCTTCATGTAGTTGGGATGAACTCCGCCATGAAACTTAAAGGGCATTTGCATCACCTCTCTATTTTTTGACCCACATATATTAGCACGCCAACCTAATTTCGTCCACCAAAAATGGCGGAAAAACATCAAATTGTACTAATTTAAATATTAACGAACCTGCAAAAAAGCTGACAAATCCAACATTTCCGGAAACTTTGCAACATTTTGTGCATATTGGCGGGATTTCTCGCCATCCGGGCACAAACCGGCGGAAAAAAATTCTGTGTTCGGGACTTAACAAGCGGGGAAAAATCCTGTAAAATAGACAGCAAATGCTCTGCCGGCGCTGCCGGCGGCAAAAGGAGGCCACGTTATGCTGACACCCTGGGCGGATACGCTCGACCGCGCGCAGCCCCTGCCGGAGTATCCCCGGCCGCAGATGGTGCGCGACAGCTACCTGAATCTCAACGGCCCGTGGAGCTACGCGATCACGACGAGCGCGAGCAAGCCCGCGCAGGCCGACGGCACGATCCTCGTGCCCTTCTCGCCCGAGAGCGAGCTGTCCGGTGTGGGACACGTCCTGCAGCCGGAGGAATACCTGTGGTACATCCGCACGGTCACGCTGCCGGACGGGTTCAACGTCGGCCGCGTGCTGCTGCACTTCGGCGCGGTCGATCAGATCGCGACCGTGTGGTGCAACGGCGTGGAGCTGGCCACGCACACGGGCGGCTACCTGCCGTTCACGGTGGACATCACCGAGGTGCTGGCGAAAGAAAACACGATCCTCGTGTGCGTGCGCGACGCGACGAACCGCTCCCAGCTCCCGCGCGGCAAGCAGACGCTGCACCCGCACGGCATCTGGTACACGCCGCAGAGCGGCATCTGGCAGACGGTCTGGCTCGAGAGCGTGCCGCAAAACTATATCCATTCCCTGCGCGTGACGCCGCTGTTCGACGCGCATCAGGTGGAGATCACCGTCGAGGGCGCCGGCCAGTGCACGATCGACCTCGAGGGAAAGCGCTTCACGTTCCCGGCGGGCGTTCCGGCGCACGTGCCGGTGCAGTCGTTCCGCCCCTGGTCGCCGGAGCACCCGACGCTCTACCCCTTCAGCGTGACGCTCGGGGACGACACGGTCTACAGCTACTTTGCCATGCGCAAGTGCAGCGTCGAGACGGACAAGGACGGCGTGCGCCGCCTGTTTCTCAACGGCAAGCCGTATTTTCACAACGGTCTGCTCGATCAGGGCTACTGGCCGGACGGGCTCTACACCGCACCGAGCGACGACGCGCTCGTCTACGACATCCAGCTGGCCAAGGACATGGGCTTCAACATGCTGCGCAAGCACATCAAGGTCGAGCCCGACCGCTGGTACTATCACTGCGACCGGCTGGGCATGCTCGTCTGGCAGGACATGCCCTGCGGCGGCAGGCGCTATGACCCGCTCATCGTCTCGACCCCGCTCGTGACGGGCTGGCACCTCGACGACAGCTGGTACCCCCTCTTCGGCCGCACGAACGTGACGGCGCGCAAGGCGTTTTTGAACGAGCTGCGCGACATGGTCACCACGCTCTACAACCACCCGTGCATCGCCGTGTGGGTGCCGTTCAACGAGGGCTGGGGCCAGTTTGACAGTCAGACGGCCGTGCAGGTCATCCGGTCCGTGGACAAGACGCGCACGATCGACCCGGCCAGCGGCTGGCACGATCAGGGCTTCGGCGATGTGCGCAGCCTGCACGTGTATTTCCAGAAGTACAAGTTTCAGCCCGACAAGCTCGGCCGCGCCACGCTGCTGTCGGAGTTCGGCGGCTATATCCACCGCGTCGAGGGCCACGCCGTCGGCGGAAAAAGCGTCGGCTACAAGACGTGCGACGCGCCGCTCTCGCTCGAGTACGCGCTGCAGGCGCTCTATGACGAGCAGATCCGCCCCGCCATCGCGCAGGGCCTCAGCGCCGCGGTGTACACGCAGCTGAGCGATGTGGAGCACGAGCTCAATGGCCTCGTGACCTACGACCGCAGCATCGTGAAGCTCCCGGTGCAGACGCTGCACAAGATCTTTTATATCGAAAACGAATAAGCAAAACCGCCCGCTGCGATCGCAGCGGGCGGTTGATTTTTGCGTTTTGGGCTCGGCTCAGTACGCCACACCCCAGTAGATCATGCACTTGGCGGGCTTGCCGCACACGGGGCACACGTCGTCGAGGTGCTCCTGCTCGAACGGGATGCAGCGGCTGGACATGCCGGCCTTGTCCTTCATCTCGAGCTCGCAGGCGAGGTCGCCGCACCACATGGTCTTGATGAAGCCGCCGTTTTTCTCCTGCAGCTCCTTGGCCTCGGCCAGCGAGTGCGCGGCATAGGTGTGCTCGTCGAGGTTGCGCTTGGCCTTGTCGAACAGGCCCTGCTGCACGGTCTCGAGCAGCTCGGGGATGCGCGCCTCGAGCTCGTCGAGCGCGACGGTGATCTTCTCGCCGTTGTCGCGGCGGACGGCGACGCAGTGGCCGGCCTCGATGTCCTTCGGGCCGATCTCGACGCGCAGCGGCACGCCCTTCATCTCCCAGTTGGCGAACTTCCAGCCGGGGCTGTTGTCGCTGAAGTCGCCCTGCGCGCGCAGGCCGGCGGCCTTCAGGCGCGCGACGAGCTCCTCGGCCTTCTCGGTCACGCCGGGCTTGTGCGCCGCGATGGGCAGCACGATGACCTGGATCGGCGCGATATGCGGCGGCAGGACAAGGCCGCTGTTGTCGCCGTGGGTCATGATGAGGCCGCCGATGACGCGCGTGGACATGCCCCACGAGGTCTGGTGCGGATAGGCCTGCTGGTTGTTCTTGTCGGTGTAGGTGATATCGAACGCGCGGGCAAACCCGTCTCCGAAGTAGTGGCTCGTGCCGGACTGGAGCGCCTTGTGGTCGTGCATCATGCACTCGATGGTGTAGGTGTTCACGGCGCCGGCGAACTTCTCCTTGTCGGTCTTGTTGCCGCGGATGACGGGCATGGCCAGCTCCTGCTCGCAGGTGTCGGCATAAATCTCGAGCATCTGCAGCGTCTCCTTGCGGGCCTCGGCCTCGGTGGCGTGCAGGGTGTGGCCCTCCTGCCAGAGGAACTCACGCCCGCGCAGGAACGGACGGGTGGTCTTTTCCCAGCGCATGACGCTGCACCACTGGTTATACAGGCACGGCAGATCGCGCCAGCTGTGCACGATGTGGCTCCAGTGCTGGCAGAAGAGCGTCTCGGACGTCGGGCGCACGCACAGGCGCTCCGGCAGCTCATCGCTGCCGCCCATCGTGACCCACGCGCACTCGGGCGCGAAGCCCTCGACGTGGTCCTTCTCCTTCTGCAGCAGGCTCTCGGGGATCAGCATCGGCATGGCCACGTTCTGGTGACCGGTCGCCTTGAACTTGCCGTCGAGTATCTTCTGGATGTTCTCCCAGATGGCGTAGCCATACGGGCGCATGATGAACAGGCCCTTGACATCGGAATAATCCACGAGCTCCGCCTTGGTGCACACGTCGGTGAACCACTGGGCGAAGTCGACTTCCATATCGGTGATCTGCTCGACCTTCTTTTCTTTGGCCATAAGCGCAACACTCCTCTGTATGCCGCGCAGGGATCCCGCGCGGGCGTATTTCATAATGTATGGGGTAACTTATATAGTGTATAGAATCCGCCGCCGCTTGTCAAGCGCCAAGCAGCTCCTGCACCGCAAAAACACCGATCATGACGGCGATGAGAAAATACAGCACGACCGCGCCGACGGAGTGCCGCGCCGGCCGGCGGTCAAACAGCTGCCCCGCAGACCAGAATACAAGCAGTGCGGTGCCGATCCAGTAGACCGGGTTGAGCGCGATGGCCATGACCGTCACCTCGACGATCAGCAGTGCGAACACCGCGATCTGCCACGTGCGGATGCGCCGTGCGCGGCTGTTGCAGTAGATCTCGCGCCATGCGTCGGAAAGCTCGCGGCGCTGGCGGTGGAAAAACGATTCGCGCGGCTTTTTCGGCGCGGCCGCCTCGGCCGGGGTCTCGGGCGTTTCGGCCGCCGTTTCGACGGTTTCGGCCGCGGTTTCGGGTGCCGTTTCGACGGTTTCGGCCGCGGTTTCAGGTTCTGCTTCGGTGTAGGGGCGCTCTTGTTCCATGCGTTCCACTCCTTTCCGGTTTTTCGGAAAACCGGTCCTTTTTCATCAGGATACCCCGCCGCAGAGCGCCTGTCAAGGGCCGGATCGCGGCCGAAAAGTGCATTTCGGGCTTGACCGCACACCATTCGTGCAATATAATATGTAAATTAGAGATGCTATTTCAAGATGCAATTGAACCCCTTGGAGGTGACCATCTATCAACAGACAGAGTTACATGGCGGAAATCAGCAGCCTGCTTGGCCTGATTACCGACGACAATACCCGTCAGGCGCTCATTGCGCAGATGGAGAACATGTTTGACAACGCGCCCGATGAGGAGCGCCTCATTCAGGAGATCGGCAACCCGACGAAGGTGGCCGTCGCCCTCATCCGCTACGCCGACAGCGGCAAGATCACGCCGGCCGCCGCGCCCGTGGTCGCGCCCGAGCAGGTGCAGCCCAAGCGCGCGCCGCAGCCGCGCCCGCGTGCCGAGCAGTACCGCCCCATCGCGCCGCAGCCTGCTCCCCAGCCGGCCTACGCCGACCAGGCCGCGGAGGATGCCTATGACGAGCAGCCCGCCGCGCCCGTGCTCGACGGCCAGTTCTCGTTCGACGAGCAGCCCGAGGAAGGCTACTATGACGAGCAGCCCGCCGACGACGGCTACTACGACGAACAGCCTGCCGACGACGGCTACTACGACGAGCAGCCTGCCGACGACGGCTACTACGATGAGCAGCAGCCCGAAGGCGATTATGATGACCCGAACTACGCCACCGACGGCGAGGAAGGGTATTATGACGAGGCCTATTACGATGACGAACCGGTCTACAAGACGAACGTCTTTCTGGCGATTCTCTACACGCTCGGTGCGATCGTGGTCGGCGTGCCGGTGCTGGCCGTGCTGCTGGTGCTGGATCTGGCCGTGCTGGCCGTCGGCGCCGCGTGCGGCGCGGGCGGTGTGGGCCTGATCGCGACGGCCTTCATCGGCCTGCCCATGGTGGCAGATATGCTCATCCTGCTCGGCGGCGGCGCCGCCGTGATCGCCATCGCGCTCGTCGTGATCTGGCTGGCCATCTGGCTGTTCATCCGCATGGTCATCGGCTGGGTCCGGCTGCTCGTGCGCCTGGGCAAGCGCTGGTGCAGAAAGGAGATCGCCGCATGAAAAAAGCCTGGAAAACCATCCTCATCGTCGCACTGTGCATCCTGATCGTGGGCGAGATCGTGCTCGGCGTCGGCCTTGCGACCGGCGGCAGCCCCGACCGCATCTGGGAGGCAGCGTATGAGCACTACGACATCGGCTCGATTTTCGCGTTCATCAAGTCCTCCGGCATCGCGGACCTGCTGGCGAGCATCGGCCTGTAACAAAAGCAAAAAATGAGACGGTGTGCATCACCGTCTCATTTCATTTTAAAGAGCAGTACGCCGCCCGTCATCAGCGCGAGCCCCGCCCACTTGCTCCAGCCGAAGGCGAGCTTTTCCGTGCCCATGATGCCGAAGGCATCGATGGCCGCGGCCGCAGAAAGCTGCGCGATGAGGATCGTCGCCACGGCGAGCGTCGGGCCGAGCCTGCCCATGCCGAGCATGACCGTGACCGTGATGGCCAGCGCCAGCACGCCGCCGAACCAGCAGTATTTCGGCGCGGCGCCCAGCGCGGCAAAGCTGCCCGTGCGCCAGAACACCAGCACCAGCAGCGACAGCACCGCCGCCACACACTGCACGAAGGCATTGGTCTCCATCGTGCCGATGTGCTCACTCAGGCGCGTGTTCATCACGCCCTGAATACTCATCGCCGCCCCGGCGAGGATGCACGCGAGAAATCCACCCAAAATTCATCGGCTCCTTCCGAATAATCCTTGCACTGCCGCCCGGAATGTGTTACACTGTTTTGTACGGGCAAACATTTGCCCGCAGCACGCGCACAAAGGAGGGCCCGCCCATGGCAGCAGGCAGCAAACCGAAATACTATCTCGTGGAGGCGAGCGTCCTGCCCGAGATCTTCGCCAAGGTGATCGAGGCCAAGGAACTGCTCGAGACCGGTCAGGTGCGCACGGTGGCGGACGCCGTGGCGCGCGTGGACATCAGCCGCAGCGCATTTTATAAATACAAGGACTTCGTGTCCCCGTTTCAGGACATGTCGCGCGGCCATCTGGTGACGTTCAACCTCGAGCTGCTCGACCGGCAGGGCGTGCTGTCGTCCGTCCTCGCTATTTTTGCCGAAAACGGTGCAAATATACTCACCATCAATCAGAGCATCCCGACGAGCGGCGTCGCCCCGGTGACGATCACGGCCGCGACCGAGAACATGCAGACGACGATGGAGGCGTTCATGGCGGCGCTCAAGGCGGCCGACGGCATCATCCGCGTACACCTCATGGCCGGCTAAGTGAAAAAGCAAAACATCCCCGGACCGTAATTGGTCCGGGGATGATTTTTTACCGCTTTTTCACTCGAGCAGCTGGGCGCGGCCGCCGTGCAGCCGGATCTTCCCGGCGCAAAAGCGCTTGACCGCCTCGGGCAGGAGCTTCCACTCCGCGTCGGTGAGCACGCGGCGCTTGAGCGTCGTGAGATCGTCGTCCTCGAGCACGGGCACGGCCTTCTGCAGCAGCACCGGGCCGACGCCGCCGGTCTCGTCGACGAGGTACGCCGTCGCCCCCGTGACCTTCAGCCCGCGGGCGAGCACCGCCTCGTGCACCGCGTCGCCGCGCAGCGTCTCAAACGCCGGGACGAGCGACGGCTGCACCGCAATGACCCTGTTGCGAAAGCTCTTGGCCGTCTCGCGGCCGACGCCGGGATAAAACCCCGCGTTGATGACCAGCTCGATGTCCATGTCCTTGAGCTTGTTGCGGATGGCCATGTCGTACGACGTCTCGTTCGGGAACATGGCCGGCTCGACGACGACGGTCTCAATGCCGGCGTTGCGCGCGCGCTTGAGCGCGTAGGCGTTGGCGTTGGACGAGATGACGGCGACGAGCTGCAGCTCCGGGATCTCGCCGAAGAACACGGAGTCCAGCAGACTTTGCAATTTTGTTCCCTTGCCGGAAACCAGAACAGCACTGCGGATCATACGCTCGCTTACTCCTTCCCCAGCAGCCGTGCGGCCGTGGCGCGGTTATTGTCCTCCTGCCGGTTGAGCAGCTCGGTGCGGCGGCGCATCTCCTCGCCTCTGCCGGCGAGGGCGACGGCCGCATCGATCCGGTCGGACAGATCCTTTTCGTTGACCGCCTCGAACTGCATATAGTTATTCTGCTCGACATAGTCGAGAAACGCCGTGACCTTCGGGTCGTAGGCGACGCCGATGAGCGGCACGCCCTGCCCGGCGGCAAAGATGAGCCCGTGCAGCCGCATGGACACGACGGCCGTCATGCGCGAGAGCACGCCGATCACTTCGCCGGTAGACATCTGCTCGTCGAGCGTATAAAACGGGATGCTCAAATGCTCCGTGACGAGCTGGCTGGCCTCGCCGTCGGTGCGGAAATTGATGCTGAGGAACACCGGCGTCAGACCGTATTTCAGGTAGGCGTACACGGCGCCGGCGGCGAACACGGTGGCCTTTTCCTCGATGCCGGGCCACTTGCGCAGTACGAAGCCGATATACTTGCCCTCCGGATCCATATCATGCTCGCGCAGGATGCGGTCGATGCGGCTGCGCTCGGCAGCCGGCAGCGTGAGCGCGGGGTCGGACGCGAGGATGACCTCCGGCTCGGTGACGCCGAAATCCGCGAGCGTCTCGCGGCTGTCCGGCTCGCGGAGGGTGATCTTGTCGACGCAGGTGTTGATGATGCGCGCGGCGAGCTGCCGGTCGCGCTCGTAGATGATGGGGCCGATGCCGCAGCCGTACATCTGCACCTTGCAGCCGCAGCGCCGGGCCATGCGGATCGTGCCGAGATAATACCATAAGCTCAGCCGGCTCGTGACGTCCTGCATGAGGCTGCCGCCGCCGCTGATGAACAGCTGGCTGCGGCGCAGGATGCGCCGGATGGCGGGAACATGAAACCGGTTGCAGGCGTTGACGCCGTAAGCGCTGCGCGTGTCCTTCGGCCGGCGGGAGAGCACGGTCACGGGCATGTGCGGGTCGATGCGGCGCATCTCGCCGATGATGGCCTGCAAAATGGCGTCGTCGCCGGTGTTGCCGAAGCCGTAGGCGCCGCAGATGAGCACGCCGTCGCGCACACCGTCGCGCCGGTTGCGCTCCATGCGAAAGACGGCGTTGTAAATTTCCAGCTGGCGCAGGCCGGTGGCCTCCTCGGAGAAGTCGGCCTTGCCGCGCCGGTAGAGCGCCTCGCCCATCTCGTGGCGGTAGTTTTCGTCGAGCGCGTAGCGCGCGAGATAGGCCGCGAGCATGCGCACGTCGCCCGGCTCGATGAGCAGGCCGGTCACGCCGTGCTCGATGATGGCCGGCACGCCGCCGACGTTGGACGCGACGGTGGCCAGATGCGCGCGCGCGCCCTCGGGCAGCGCATAGGGAAACGCCTCCGATACGGATGAGAGCGTGTTGATATCGAGCGCGCCGTAGAAGCTGTCGAGGTCGTTGACCCAGCCGAGGAAGAACACGCTGTCCTCCAGATCCAGCTCCTTCGTGAGCGCCTCGAGCTTTTTGCGCTCCTTGCCGTCGCCCGCGATGGCGAGGCGCAGCTGCGGGCAGGCCTTTTTGGCCAGCGCCACCGCGCGCAGGAGCGTCGGGATATCCTTGACGGGGTCAAGCCGGGCGGCAATGCCCGCGATGACGTCGCCCTCATGCACGGTATAGCCGAACTGCGCGAAATACGCCGCGCGGTCGGTCTTGGGCACGACGTGGGAAAAGTCGAGCCCGTTGTAGATGGAAAAGAGCCGGTTCGGCTCAAAGCCGCGGTCGATGAGCCGCTGGCGGATGGGGTCGGACACGCACACGCGGTAGTCGAGCTGGTGCAGGGCCCAGATATTGAGCGTGCCGTAGACGGCGCGGGCAAACGGCCGGCCGAGATAGTCGAGCCGGTAGTCGCTGTGCACGGTGCTGATGACCGGCACGTGTACGCCGGGCCGCAGCATGGCGCCCATGACGTTGGCCATGGAGCCGTGGCAGTGCACGAGGTCATACTCCCCGTCGCGGATGATTTTTTTGAGCGCGGCGAGGTTGGACACGAAGCCCCCGTCAAGCACCATCGTCGGGATGCCGAGCGCGGCCGCGCCGTCGGCAAAATCGCCGCCGCGGAAGCACACGAGCTGCACGTCGATGATCTGACCGAGATATTTCAGCAGGGAGTAAACATGCGTCCTGGCGCCGCCGGTGTCGCCCCCGCTGATGAGGTGGATTACTTTCACTTTGCCCTCCAAAGCACTTGTGCGCGCCGCGAAAACACGGTATAATGCGCTCGTACAGGTGCTGACACATTCCCGCGCGAGATCAAAGCGCGGATTCAGATTATTATACTGTATGATTCCACTATGGTCAAGTTTTGGAGGCCCGCAATGACGAAAATTTATCTGATCCGGCACGCGGAAGCGGAGGGCAACCTCTACCGCCGCATCCAGGGGCACTGGGACGGGAGCATCACCCCGCTCGGCCTGCAGCAGATCGACGCGCTCGCGCAGCGGTTCCGCCGCGAGCATATCGACGCGCTCTACTGCAGCGACCTGTCGCGCGCACGCGCGACGGCCGAGGCGATCACGCGCTATCATGACATTCCGGCCGTGGCCACGCCGCGCCTGACGGAGATCTGCATGGGCGTGTGGGAGGGCCGCGCCTGGGGCGACGTGGAGCACGAATTCCCGGAGCAGATGCGCTATTTTAACACCGACCCCGACCGCTGGTCCGTGCCCGGGTGCGAGCCGATCCGCGACGTGCAAAAGCGCATGAAGCGCGCCATCTCCGACCTCGCCGCGCGGCACGACGGGCAGACCATCGCCCTCGTGAGCCACGGCATGGCCATCCGCGCCTATCTGTGCACGGTGCTGGGCATCCCGAACAGCGAGATGGCCACCCTGCCCTACGGCGACAACACGTCCGTGAGCCTGCTGCTCGTCGACGGGGACCACACAACCGTGGAGTATTATAACGACAACCGCCACCTGCCGGACGCGCTGAGCACGTTCGGCCGCCAGACGTGGTGGCGCGGCAGCGGCAGCGGCGTGGAGGACCTGCGCTATGAGCCGCTGCACTTCCCGCGCGACGAGGCGTTTTACCTCCAGTGCTACCGGGACGCGTGGCGCAACGTGCACGACACGGACGAGGGCTTCGTGCCCGAGCTCTATGCCCGCAGCGCCGCCCGGCACGCGCAGGAGCACCCCGGCTCCGTCGTGCGCGTCCTGAGCGGGGACCGCGTGGTCGGCCTCGTCGAGCTCGACCCCGGACGCGACGAGCAATCTGGCTGCGGCTGGATCAGCCTGCTGTACATGCTGCCGGAATACCGCGGCCGCGGCTGGGCCATCCAGCTGCTGGGCTACGCGTTCTGGTTTTATGAAAATCACGACCGCACGACCGTGCGCCTGCACGTGTCGGAAAACAACGCCCGGGCCATCACGTTCTACCAGCGCAGCGGCTTCGTGCAGATCGGACGCGACCCCGGTGTGCGCGCGCACCTGCTGCTCATGGGCCGGCTCATCCACAGGACGGTGACGCATGGAACGGTGTGATTTCCTGCCCGTCTCCGCCGAGGAGATGCACGAGCGCGGCTGGTGGTGGTACGACGCGCTCGTCGTCGGCGGCGACGCGTATGTCGATCATCCAAGCTTCGGCACGGCGGTCATCAGCCGCGTGCTCGAGGCCGAGGGCCTGCGCGTGGCCGTGCTCGCGCAGCCGGACTGGCACGACGCGGAGGCCTTCCGCGCCATGGGCCGGCCGCGGCTGGGCGTGTTCATCGGCGCGGGCAATCTCGACTCCATGGTCGCGCACTACACGGCGGCCAAGCGCCGCCGCAGTGAGGATTTTTACTCCCCCGGCAAGCGCACCGGCTGCCGGCCCGACCGCGCGGCCATCGTCTACTGCAACCGCGCACGCGAGGCCTTCGGCCCCGACATGCCGATCATCCTCGGCTCGCTCGAGGCGAGCCTGCGCCGCTTCGCGCACTACGATTACTGGGACGACGCCGTCCGCCGCGCCATCCTCTTCGACGCCCCGGCCGACCTGCTGGTCTACGGCATGGGCGAGGCCGCAACGATCGAGATCGCTCACCGGCTGAAGAAAAAACAGTCCGTGCACACGATGACGGACATCCCCGGCACGGGCTACATCACGCGTGACCCCTCCGTGTGCAAATTTGACCACATCACGCTCCCGTCGTTCGAGGACGTGCGCGATGATAAGCGCCTCTATGCCGAGGCCACGCGCACCGAGTACGCCGAGCATGACCCCATCCGCGGCCGCGCCATGATCCAGCCGTGCGAGGGGCGCTGTCTGATCATCAACCCGCCCGCCATGCCGCTCGACACGAAGGAGCTCGACCGCGTGGCCGGGCTGCCCTATACCCGCGAGTGGCACCCCATGTACGAGCCGCTCGGCGGCGTGCCCGCGATCGAGGAGGTGCGCTTCAGCGTGATCCACAACCGCGGCTGCTTCGGCGGGTGCAATTTCTGCGCGCTGGCGTTCCACCAGGGCCGCATGATCACGAGCCGCAGCCACGCGAGCGTCATCCGCGAGGTCGAGGCCATGACGCACCACCCGCTCTGGAAGGGGTACGTATCCGACGTCGGCGGCCCGTCGGCAAACTTCCGCCACCCGTCGTGCCGCCAGCAGCTGGAGCGCGGCATGTGCCCGAACCGGCTGTGCCTCGCGCCGACGCCGTGCCCGAATATCGACGCCGACCACTCGGACTATCTCGCCCTACTGCGCAAGCTGCGCCAGATCCCCGGCGTGAAGAAGGTGTTCGTGCGCAGCGGCATCCGCTATGACTACATGCTCTGCGACGATAACGACGCGTTCTTCCGTGAGCTCGTGCGCTACCACATCTCCGGTCAGCTCAAGGTCGCGCCCGAGCACTGCATCGACTCCGTGCTCGACTATATGGGCAAGCCCCACATCGGCACGTACGAGCGCTTCATGGACGAATACCGCCAGCTCAACCACAAGTATGATAAGGAACAGTACGTCGTGCCGTACCTCATGAGCTCGCACCCCGGCAGCACGCTCGCCGACGCCGTGGCCCTCGCGGAATATCTCAACCGCCGCGGCCGCCAGCCCGAGCAGGTGCAGGATTTTTACCCCACCCCCGGCACGATCAGCACGTGCATGTACCACACCGGCATCGACCCGCGCACGATGAAGCCGGTCTACGTCGCCAAGACGCCGCATGAAAAGGACATGCAGCGCGCGCTGCTGCAGTGGCGCCGGCCGGACAAGCGCCGGCTCGTCATTCAGGCGCTGCACGAGGCCGGGCGCGAGGACCTGATCGGCTTCGGGAAAGACTGTCTCGTCCGCCCGATGACCGACCGGCGCAAACCCGCCAGGCCCGCCGAACCCCAGCCGCCCCAGCGCAAATACGGCAAGGTCTACGGCGGCGGCAAAAAGCCCGCAGCCGCACGCAGCGCGCAAAACGGCAGGGCCGGAAAGCCCGGCAAATCCGCCAAGCCCGGGAAATCCGGCCAGCCCAGCCGGACCGGCGCGTCCGCCAGGCCGGGCGCGCCCCGCTCCGGCGGCAGGGGCGCGCAGCCCCCGCGCGGGAAAGGCGGCCGCCGATGAGCTATTTCTTCCTCTACCTCGCCGCCATCAACGTCATCACCTTCGCCGCCATGGGCATCGACAAGGCGAAGGCCCGCGCCGGCAAGTGGCGCATCGCGGAGGGCACGCTCTTCGCCCTCGCCGCACTCGGCGGCGCGCTCGGCGGCACACTCGGTATGCGCGTCTTTCACCACAAGACGAAGCACAAGGAATTTCGCTTCGGCTTCCCCGCGCTGCTGTGCTTGCAGTGCGCGGCCGTGGTGTATCTCATTCTGATCTGGAAGCAGGTGCTCTGATATGACTCCCACTCTACTCGCCTATCAAATCGACCCCGGAAAGCTCGGGAAAATGCAGGTCGTGTGCCTGCGGCTCGGCATCCGGGTGCAGGCGGTCGACCCGGCCGATTTCGGCCAGCCGATCGGCGCGCTGGCCGGTGTGCTGCCGCGCGCGGCCGACGCTCCCGCCGCCCCGCTCCCGGGGGAGATGCTCGTCATGGCGCACTTTCGCCCCGGCCTGCTCGAGGGGATGCTGCAGGGGTGGCGCGCCGCGCACATCCCGCCCGTCGCGCTCAAGGCCATGCTGACGGACACGAACGCCGCCTGGACGGCGCCCGCGCTCTATGCCGAGATCGCCAAAGAGCACGCCGCCATGCACAGCGGCGGCCGCGCGCACAAGGCGTAAAGAAATTTCGCGATTTACAGCAAAAAACCAATTGACAAGCGCCCGCGCCTGTACTAAGCTATGGGCACGGGTGCGCACCTACCGGCAGTCAGGCGAGGAACGTCTGACTGCTTTTGTATTTGCCGCCGACATCACCGAGGGGTTCCCGCTTATGAAACATAATCAGATCCGTCAAGTCGTTTTCCCGATCCTGGCCGCGCTCATCTGGGGCACTGCCTTCGTCGCGCAGGACGTCTGCGCCGACACGATCGGCACGTTCACATTCAACGCCGTGCGTTATTTCATCGCCGTGCTCGCACTGCTGGTGCTCATCGCGGTGCTGCATGCCGCGCGCAAGGACCGCCCGCAGCCCACGGAGGCGGAAAAACGCGCCGGGCGCAAACAGCTCTGGCTCGGCGGCTTTTGCTGCGGCACGGCGCTGGCCATCGCCTCGAACTTCCAGCAGGCCGGCATCGCCGCCGGGACGGATGCCGGAAAGGCCGGCTTTCTCACGGCGCTGTACGTGGTGCTCGTGCCGGTGTTCGGCCTGTTTTTCAGGCGCAAGGTCAGTCTGCCGGTGTGGGTCGCGGTCGCGCTGTCGGTCGTGTCGCTGTACCTGCTGTGCATCAAGGGCAGCTTCCGGCTCGCCGCCGGCGACCTGCTCGTGCTCGTGTGCGCGGTGTGCTTTGCCGTGCACATTCTGGTCATCGACCACTTCGGCAGCGGATGCGACGGGGTGAAGCTCAGCTGCGTGCAGTTTCTGTTCGCGGGGCTGTGGTCGGCCGTCTGCATCCCGTTTTTCGAGCAGGTGGACATCACCGCTCTGCTCTCGTGCGCGCTGCCGCTGCTGTATGTGGGCGTGTTCTCGTGCGGCGTGGGCTACACGCTGCAGATCCTCGCGCAAAAGGACTCCAACCCCACGGTCGTCACCATCCTGCTGAGTCTCGAGAGCGTGTTCGCCGTCATCGCGGGCGCGATCATCCTGCACCAGAGTATGACCCCGCGCGAATACCTCGGCTGCGCACTGATGTTCCTCGCCGTCGTCCTCGCGCAGATCCCGCTGCCGGCCAGGACCGCCCGCGCGGAACAATAAGCAAAAACCCCGCCGGGCGGCGGGGTTTTTCCCATCCTGCCCACTTGTGCGCAAATGCCCCTTGCATTTTTGCCCAAATTGGGCTATAATTTCGTCAAGAAATTCACAGAAAGTGAGTTCACAAGGAGGTCGATTCCCCATGAAACTGACACCCGAACAGCAGGCCGTGCTCGACGGCAGCAAGGGCGAAGTCATGGCCAAGGTCATGAAAACGCTCGTCATGTACGGCGACGCCTTCGGCGCGGAAAAGATGGTGCCCGTCACGAGCACCTACGGCCACACGGTCATCAGCTTCGGCATCAACGCCATGAAGCCGGTCTACGACCTGTATGACCAGCTGATCGAAGCCGGCGCGTTTTCCGAGCAGAAATTCACCGCCGACCCGCTCCCGCTCGACAAGAACGTCCCCTCGAACCCGCTGCAGGACCTGGTGTTCCACCAGTTCATGTATAAGCAGCAGGCGCGCTACGAGGCCCAGCTCAAAAAGCTCGGCATCCTCAGCGACAAGGACTACACCTGCACCTGCTACCTCGACGAGGTGGGCAACAAGCCCAAACAGGGCGAGGTGCTCTCGTGGGCGGAGTCGTCCGCCGTGGTGTACGCCAACAGCGTGCTCGGCGCGCGCTGCAACCGCAACTCCGGCATGATCGAGCTCATGGGCTCCATCGCGGGCTGCGTGCCGTATTTCGGCTTCCTGACCGACGACGGACGCAAGGCCGACTGGATCGTCGAGGTGCGCACAACGAAAAAGCCAGAGCCGCAGCTGCTCGGCTCCGCCATCGGCATGAAGGTCATGGAAAAGGTGCCGTATGTCAAGGGGCTCGACCAGTGGATCGGCACGGAGATCAACGAGGACGCCATCGCGTATCTCAAGGACTTCGGCGCAGCCACCGCGTCCAACGGTGCAGTCGGTCTGTACCACATCGAGCACCTCACGCCCGAGGCCGTGCAGCAGGGCGAGGCGCTCATCCGCGACGGTGCGCCGGTGTACGTCATCGACGATGCGGAGCTCCAGCGCGTGCGCGAGAGCTATCCGTGCGTGTGGAAAAACCGCAACGCCAAGCCGAAGCTGTGCTTCATGGGCTGCCCGCACATGACGCTCCACCAGCTCATCGACACGACCGAGCGCGTCGAGGCGAGCCTCCGCGCGCACGGCCAGCGCAAGGTCTGCATCCCGACGGTGTTCACCGCCGCGCCCGGCGTTATCGAGGAATTTGAAAAGACAGAGTACGCACCCCGCCTGCGCAACACCGGCGTCGTGCTCAGCTACATCTGCCCGCTCATGTACATGAACAATCCGCTCAGCAAAGCCATGCCCGTCATCACCTCGTCGAACAAGCTGCGCACGTACACGACCGCGCGCTACTACACCGAGGAAGAGATCATCACCATGATTACGAAGGGGGCCAACTAATATGAAACAGTTTCAGGGTCGCGTCATCTGCCCCGGCACGTGCGAGGCGGAAGCCCTCGTGTCGCACGGCGGCTTCAACACGCTCGCCAGCTATCAGATGGCCTTGATGTTCCACGACAAGCAGGTCAAATGCGGCGACCAGAACAACCCCGACCTGTATAAAAAGCCGATGATCGGCAAGGCCCTGTGCCTGCCGGAGACGATCGGCTCGACCACCGGCGGCATGGTGCTCTACACGGCCTGCGCCTCCGGGCAGCAGCCGGCGTGCATGCTCTTTTCCAAGCACATCGACTCGCTGGCGGCCTCGGGCGCGATCCTCGCGTCCGTGTGGACGGACGCCGACATGCCGGTCATCGACTGCCTGGGCGACGAATTTCTCGCCGCCGTGCAGACGGGGCAGACCGTGCGTGTGCTCGACGGCGGCGTCGTCGAGGTGGCCTGACTTTTGCAGAAATGAAACGGGGCTGACCGGCCGGTCAGCCCCGTTTTTGCGTCGGAAGTCCTTTCCTTGCCAAACGAATGGTGCATGATTTCAGAGATATTTGCGCCGCAGGGGAGCCCGAGGTGGCAAGGCCCACCTCGGCTCAGATCATGCATCGCCGTGAGGAGAAGGTGCTGATCGATGCGCAGCGTGCCTGTGAAGAGAAGTATCTTATGGACATAGAGCAGGACGATGACGCGGTGAAATGACCGCGTCATTGTCTTTTCCCGCCGCACGTGCTACAATTTATTATTCTCGTTTTGTCAGGAGGTGCCGCCATGCAGCCGCGATCCCGCCGCGCCGTCATCGCGCTCGATGCGCTGGGCCTTGCCGCGCTCGCGGCGCTGTTCGTGCTCTGGTGCGTGCGCACGCCGGGCCTGTCCGTTCCGGGCGGCATCGCCGCCGGGTGCAGCGCGGCGCTGTTCGCCGCCGTGGGGCTGCGGTTCGTGCCCGTGTGGGTGCGCTTCTGGCAGCGGGAGGACGCTGCGCCCGCCGCCGTCCCGACAGCGGAACCCGCGCACATGGGCGCACGCATTTTCGCTGCGCTGCTCGCGCTCGATCTCGTCCTGCTCCTGCTCACATGGGGCGTCCGCGCCCTCGCCGGACAGAGCGGGGCGAGCGCGCAGGCGCTCGAATTCTGGCGCTGCACCGACAGCCGGCACTATCTCGACATCGCGCGCGACGGCTACATCGCCGCCGGCGACCCCGACCGCGTCGTGCAGCTCGTGTTCCTGCCGGGCTACCCGCTCGTGGTGCGCGCGGTGATGCGCCTCATTCCCTCCGACGTCTGTGCGGGGCTGCTCACGTCGGCGCTGTGCTTCGCGGGCGCGGGGTGCGTGGTCTACCGGCTGCTGCGGCTCGACCTGCCGCACCGCGGCGCCGTGCGCGCGCTGCGGTTTCTCGTGCTCGCGCCGGGGTGCTTTTTCTTCGCCGCGCCCATGAGCGAGAGCCTGTTTCTGCTGCTGACGGCCGCGGCGCTCTACCTCGCCCGCACGCGTCGGCCCATTCTCGGCGGGCTGTGCGGGGCAGGAGCTGCGTTCACACGCTCGCTCGGGCTGCTGCTGTTCGTGCCGCTGCTGTGGGAGCTCGTACACGACGCCGTGCAGCGCCGCCGGGTGGACGCCCGGCAGGTCGTCGGCGCGCTGCTCGTGCCGCTGGGCTTTGCGGCGTACTGCTATATCAACTGGCGCGTGGCGGGAAACCCCTTTCAGTTTCTCGTCTACCAGCGCGAGCACTGGAACCAGCGCACGGGCCTGTTTTTCAGCACCGCCGCCTACCAGACGGACTACTTTCTGCGCAGTTTGACCACCGGCGGCTGGCGCGATGCGCTCGGCCTCTGGCTGCCGAACCTGATCGCGTGCTTTGCCGCGCTCGGCCTGCTGGCCGCGGCCGCGCCGAAGCTGCGCGCGAGCCAGACGGCGTGGTTTCTCGCGTATTACATCGTCGCCGTCGGCGCGACGTGGCTGCTGAGCGCGCCGCGCTACCTGCTCGTGCTGCTGCCGGTGCCGCTGGCGCTGGCACAATGCACGCGAGCGCGCACCGCCGGGCGCGTCCTCACCGCCCTGAGCGCGCTCACCTCGCTCGGATATCTCATCGCCTTCGCCCTGCGCTGGCAGGTGTGGTAAGGCAGCAAAAGAAGGCACACCCATCGTTCCGCTCAAAAAAGCGCAAATAAAGAAAGAGGGCCGCCCGCGTATTCCCAGGCAGGCAGCCCATCGCAGCTGTAACTTCCGCCGTCCGGAAGCCGATTACAGAATTTTCGGAATGAGAAAGGCCAACAGCAAAAGCACAACGATCGCAACCATGATGTTGCCAAGCAGATTGAAAAAGAATTTCATGACATCATCCACTCACAATTCACGCAATTTCCGGCACTCCGGCAATCTCTGACCGCCGCCGGTACCGTCACAGAAAACACCTTTAAGGTATCACAGATCCGCGCAATGTGCAATCATAAATTGGTAATTTTTTCGTTTTTTGGGCTTTTCTCGAGGCACCCCCCGCTTAAGTGTCCTTTTAATGGGACAGCAAATATGCTATCATCGAACCAAATCGCAAGGAGGGATCTTATGCTGCACCTGCTCTATGGCCCTGCCGCCAGCGGCAAGACCGACCTGCTCATGGGGCGCATCCGCACGGCCGTCGCGGCGCGCACGCCGGGGCAGGTGCTGCTCGTGCCGGAGCAATACAGCCACGAGGCCGAGCGCGCGCTGTGCGCCGCCTGCGGCGACAGCCTGAGTCTGTACGCCGAGGTGCTGAGCTTCACGGGGCTGGCGCGCCGTGTCGCGGCCGAGACCGGCGCGGGCGAGGCACCGCTGCTCGATCAGGGCGGGCGGCTGCTGTGCATGGCGCTGGCGCTGGGCCAGGTGGCGCCGCGGCTGCGGCTGTTCGGCGCGGCCGCCCGCCGGCCGCAGATGCAGCAGACGCTCCTCGGCGCGGTCGACGAGCTCAAGACCGCGTGCGTCACGCCCGACGCGCTCGAAGCCACGGCCGCGCGCTGCCCCGGCTACCTGGGCGACAAGCTGCGCGACCTCGCGCTCGTGCTCGCGGCGTATGACGCCGTGACCGCGCAGGGGCACGCCGACCCCACCGACCGGCTGACCCGCCTGGCCGAGCGCATCCCCGCGAGCGCGCTCGGGCGCACGGGGCACTTCTACCTCGATGGCTTCACCGACTACACGCGGCAGGAGCTGGCCGTCGTGCGCGCGCTGCTGGAAGCCGGTGCGGACGTGACGGTCTGCCTCACGCTCGATCAGCTCTCCGGCGGCAGCGAGATCTTCGGCGCCGCCCGGCGCACGGCGCGCGTCCTGCTCGACATGGCGGACGACTGCGGCGTGCAGGCCACGGTGGAGGCCTGCCCCGCACGCGCGGCCGACACGCCGCTGCGCGTACTTGAGCAGCAGCTGTTTTCCTACACCTCCGCGCACTTTGACGACCCTGCGCACACGATCAGCGTGCGCACGGCAGACGATCTCACGGCCGAGTGCGCATGGGCGGCCGCCCGCGCGCTGAAGCTCGTGCAGTCGGGCTGCCGCTGGCGCGACATCGCCATCGCCGTGCGCGGCTTTTCCGACTATGCGCCCGCACTCGAGCGCATGTGCGCCTACTACGGCGTGCCGCTCTATTTCGCCCGCCGCACCGACCTGCTGCAAAAGCCGCTCGTGGCGCTCATCCGCGCGGCCTACGACATCGTGACCGGCGGGTGGGACGCCGAGGACGTCTCGGCCTACCTGCGCACGGGCCTCGCCGGGCTCACGCCGGAGGAGACGGACACGCTCGAAAACTACGTCCTGCTCTGGTCCATCCGCGGCAGCGCGTGGACGCGCCCGGCCCCGTGGCAGCAGCACCCGGACGGCTACGGCGCGCCGGACACGGATGAATCCGCCGCCCGCCTGAAGGAGATCAACGACCTGCGGCAGCGCGCGGCCAGCCCCCTGCGCCTGTTAGGCGCGGAGAGCAGCGCCGCCGCCACGGCGGAGGCGCAGGCCATGGCGCTGGCGGATTTTCTCGAGCGGCTGCATCTCGCGCAGCGGCTCGATGCGCTGGCCGAAAGTCTGCGCGCCGAGGGCCGCGCCGCGCTCGCGGCCGAGTATGCCCAGCTCTGGGAGCTGACGGTCGGCGCGCTCGAGCAGTTTGCCGCCATCCTCGGCGGCACGGAGATGGACGCCGACACGTTCGCAACGCTCTTTTTGCGCATGCTCGCCTGCTACGACATCGGCACGATCCCCGTCGCGCTCGACCGCGTGACCGCCGGCGACCTCGACCGCATGCGCCGCCGCGGCATCCGGCACCTGATCGTGCTCGGCGCGTCGGACGACCGGCTGCCGCGCGCCGGCGAGCCGGACGGCGTGTTTTCGCCCGAGGAGCGGCGCGAGCTGCTGGAGCTGGAGCTTGACATCGGCGGCGGCACGGACGACGCGCTCTGGCGCGAGTACAACCTCATCTACCAGTGCGTGACGCTCCCGGCCCAGACGCTCGCGGTGTCCTATCCGCTCTTTGACGGCAATGGCACGCCCACGCGCCCGTCGCTCCTCGTCACGCGCATCGTTCAGCTCTTCGGCACGCTGCCCCGCCCCGCAAACCCGGACGCGCAGCGCCTGCTGGCCTCGGCCCCGGCGCTGGAGCTGGCCGGGCGCACACTGCGCGGGGCGACCGACCCCGCCGCCGTCGCGGCGCGCGCATGGTTCGGGCAGCACGACCCCGCCGCGCTCGCCGCGCTCACGCGCGCGGCGCATACTGCCCGCGGCAAGCTCTCGCCCGAGCGCGTGCGCGCGCTCTACGGCAAGCGGCTGTACCTCTCGGCGTCGAAGGCCGAGCGCTTCTCCGCCTGCCGGTACGCGTACTTTCTGCAGTACGGGCTCAAGGCCAAGCCCCGCCGCCCGGCGGCGTTCAATCCGCCGGAGATCGGCACGTTCTTCCACTATGTCCTGCAGCACACGGCGCAGGACGTGACGGCCGCCGGCGGCTTCGCCGCCGTGACGGACGAGCAGCTCGGCCGCTTCACCGACCGCTGGACGCAGCGCTACATCCACGACGAACTCAACGACTTTCAGGAGAAATCCGCGCGCTTTACCTACCTCTTCCGCCGCCTGTGCCAGCAGGTGCGGCAGGTCGTGGCCGACATGGCGCACGAGCTGCGCGCGGGCGACTTTGTGCCGCTGGATTTTGAGCTCAACTTCGCAGACCCCGAGCAGATCGCGCCGATCACGCTCTCGGACGGCGAGGTGACGCTCAACATGAGCGGCGTGGCCGACCGCGTAGACGGCTGGCTGCATGACGGCAAGCTCTACCTGCGCGTGGTCGATTACAAGACCGGGCGCAAGGCGTTTTCGCTCTCGGACGTGTGGTACGGCATGGGCCTGCAGATGCTGCTGTACCTCTTCGCGCTCGAGCGCTCCGGCCCCGCGCGCTACGGGCACGAGATCGTGCCGGCGGGCGTACTCTACGTCCCGGCGCGCGACGTGCTCATCCCGGCCGACCGCCGGCTCTCACCCGAGGAGGCGGCCCGAGAGCGCGCCGGTGCGGTGCGCCGCTCCGGCCTGCTGCTCGACGACGAGAGCGTGCTGCACGCCATGGAGCACAGCGACACGCCGCAGTACCTGCCCGTCTCGCCCCGGCGCAGGACGGAGGCACTTGCGAGCGCAGAGCAGCTCGGCCTGCTCGCGCGGCACATCGAAACAACGCTGCTCGACCTCGCGCACGAGCTGCGCGGCGGCAGCATCACAGCCGACCCCTACTTCCGCTCCGGACAGGACACGGCCTGCACGCACTGCGACTATCTGCCCGTCTGCCACTTCACGCCCGGCGCGGGGGGCGACTGCCACCGTGTGCTCACCAAGCTCCCGGCCGACAAGGTCTGGAGCAGCCTGAAAGGAGGCGCGCCGGATGCCTGAACTGAACTTCACGCCCGAGCAGCGCGCCGCGATCGACACGCGCGGCAGCACCGTGCTCGTGTCCGCGGCAGCGGGCAGCGGCAAGACCCGCGTGCTCACCGAGCGGCTCATGGCCTACCTCACGGACGCGGAAAATCCTGTTGATATCGACCGCTTCCTCGTCATCACCTACACGCGCGCGGCCGCAGCCGAGCTGCGCAGCCGCATCCTCGACGGGATCTATGCGCGCATTGCTTCAGACCCCGAAAACCGCCGCCTGCGGCGGCAGGTCGCGCTGTGCGCCCGCGCCGAGATCGGCACGATCCACAGCTTCTGCGCCGACTTTCTGCACGCCAACTGCGCCGCGCTCGCCCTCGCACCGGACTTTCAGGTCGCCGATACCGAGCGCTGCGCCGCCCTGCGCGCGACGGCGCTTGAGCACACGCTCGAGCGCGCCTACACGCACATCGACACCGACGCGCCCTTCCGCCTGCTGGCCGACACGGTCGGCGGCGGGCGCGACGATGCGCGCCTGGGCGAGCTGGTGCTCTCGCTCTATGACAAGATGCAGTGCCACGCGCGGCCCGAGCAGTGGGCGCAGCGGCAGGTGGACCTGCTCGCGCTCGACGGCGTGACCGACGCCGGCGCCACGCCGTGGGGCCGGTCGTTGCTCGCGCGCGTGCGCGAGAGCGCGACGCACTGGGCGCGCGTGCTCGACGAGCAGCTGGACCTCATGGCGGCGCAGGACATGGCGTGGCTCTACGGCATCTACGGCACGAGCTTTGGAGAGACGGCAGCCGGTCTGCGCGCCGTCGTGCGCGCCTGCGACCAGAGCTGGGACGCCGCGGTCGCGGCACTGCAGGACGTGCCGTTCCCGCGCCTCGGCAGCACACGCAAGCCGCCGGACCCGGACGTGCGCGACCGCGTCAAGGCGCAGCGCGACGCGGCGAAAAAGGCCATCCAGACGCTGCAAAAGCAGATCAATGTCCCCTCCGCGCAGGCGCTGCAGGACCTGCACGCGACCGCCCCGGCCATGCAGGCGCTGCTGGCGCTGACGCTGGACTTCGGCGCGGCCTACGCCGCCGAAAAGCGGCGGCGCAGCCTCGTGGACTTCTCCGACCTCGAGCACATGACCGCGCAGCTGCTCACGGACGATGACGGCGCGCCGACGGAGCTGGCGCGCCAGCTCTCGGGGCGCTACACCGAGATCATGGTCGATGAATATCAGGACGTGTCAGAGGTGCAGGACCTTATTTTCCGCACCGTGTCGCGCGGGGGCAATAACCTCTTTTTCGTCGGCGACGTCAAGCAGTCGATCTACCGCTTCCGCCTCGCCGACCCCACGATCTTCCTCGACAAATACGCGCGCTTTGCAGATTTTCGCGCAGCCGCGCCCGGTGCGCCGCGGCGCATCCTCCTGCGGGAGAATTTCCGCTCCCGCCGCGCGGTGCTGGCCGCTGCCAACCACGTCTTTTCCAACATCATGTCCCGCGCGCTCGGCGAGCTGGACTATGACGACGCGGCCCGCCTGCGCGCCGGAGCAAGCTACCCGGACGACGGCGAGCGGCCGGAGCTCGCCGTGCTCGAGCTGCCGGACGCGGACGACGACGCGCCCACGCCGGAAAAGGCCGCGCTGGAGGCGGACTACGTTGCGCGGCGCATCCGCGCGTTCATCGACGGCGGCGCGGCCGTGTGGGAAAACGGCGCTGCGCGTCCCGCGCACTATGGCGACGTGGTCATCCTGCTGCGCAGCGCCAACAGCGTCGGCCCCGTGTACCGCGCTGCGCTCGAGGCGCACGGCATCCCCGTGTCGGCGGAGACGAGCGGCGGGTTCTACACGTCCGAGGAGGTGTCGGTGCTGCGCTCGCTGCTGGCAGTGGTGGACAATCCGCACCAGGACGTGCCGCTCATCGCGGCGCTGCGCTCGCCGCTCTTCGGCCTGACGGCGGACGATCTGGCCGCCGTGCGCACGTGCGACCGCGAGCACGATTTTTACACCGCGGTCACGCTCGCCGCAGAGACGCGCGACGACTGCCGGGCCTTTCTCGACGTGCTCGCGCGCTACCGCGCGCTGTCGATCGAGCTGCCGCTGGGCGAGTTTTTGTGGCACATCGTGGACGACCGCGCCGTCATGGCGCTCACGAGCGCGATGCCGGACGGCGAGCTGCGGCGGCGCAATGTGCTGCTCCTGCTCGATCTTGCGCAGCAGTTTGAACAGACGGGCGCGCGCGGGCTGCACCGCTTCCTGCTCTGGATGCAGCGGCAGGAGACCGAGGGCGAAGAGCCCGCCGCCCCCGGCAGCGAGAGCCGCAGCGTGCGCATCCTGAGCATCCATAAATCCAAGGGGCTGGAGTTCCCGTTCGTGTTTTTGTGCGACACGGCGCGCCTGTTCAACAAATCCGACACGCGCGCGAGCGTGCTCGTGCACCCGGCGCTCGGCCTCGGGCCGAAGTGCACAGATCTGGAGCACGGCGTGGAATACCCGACCATCGCGCGGCAAGCGATTGCGGCGCAGCTGCTGACCGAGACACTCTCGGAGGAAATGCGCCTGCTGTACGTGGCCATGACGCGTGCGAAGGAGCGCCTCGTCATCACGGGCACCACGCACAGCATCGCCAAAACGACCGGCTGGCTGGACGCCACGGCGCGCGCGCCGCTCCCGCCGGAGCTGCTGCGCGGCATGGCAAGCCCCCTGTTCTGGCTGCTGCAGAGCGCGCTGCTCGACCGGGACGAGCGCTACCTGCGCCGGAACTATGTCTATCTGAAGCCGGACGCCGCAGCCGAAAGCGCGGAAGCCGAGACCGAACCCGCGCTGCCGGAGCCGGACCCCGCCCTGCTGGCGCAGCTCGAGCGCGCGCTCACGTTCCGCTACGCGCACGCGCAGGCAGTCGATCTGCCGTCGAAGGTGACGGCGACGGAGCTCAAGCGGCTGGAGGCGGAGGACGCGCCGCCCGAGGACGCCGGTGCGCCGCTGCTGGCGGGCGCGCTGCGCACGCAGACCTTCCGCCGGCCGGACTTCTCGGTGCGCGCGCGCAAGCTCACCGCCGCCGAGCGCGGCACGGCCACGCACCGCATCCTGCAATACCTGCACTTTGCCGACGCGCGCACGCCGGAGGGCATCCGCGCGCAGGTAGAAACGTTGACCGCGCGCGGTGAACTCACGGCGCGCGAGGCGCAGGCCGTGGACACGGCCTCGCTCCTGCGGCTGGGGCGCACAGAGCTCGGCGCGCAGCTCGCAGCGGCGGAGTCAGCGGGCACGCTGCGGCGGGAGTTTCGCTTCTCGCTCCTGTGCCCGGCGGAGACGTTCTTCCCCGGCGCCGGGGACGAGCAGGTGCTGCTGCAGGGCGTGGTCGACGCGTGGTTCGAAACAAAGGACGGCCTCGTCATCGTGGACTATAAGACCGACCGCATCCGCCCCGAGGGCGTGCCGGCGCGCACGGCGTACTATGCTGCGCAGCTGCGCGCTTACGCCGGGGCCATGGCGCGCATCACCGGGCGGCCGGTCTGCCGCCGCGTGCTGTATTTTCTGCACTGCGGGCGGACCAGCGACGTGCCGGAGGCGGACACGTAAAAAAATCCGAAAATCGCTTGCAATTTTGTCACCGGTATGCTAGAATTCAGGTTGCGTTTTGTAACCACGGACCAGCCCGTGCTCAAGACAGCCTATTATGAGGTGAATGACTATGAAAGACGGTATCCATCCGAATTACCAGCCGACCACGATCCGCTGCGCCTGCGGCGCCGTGTACGAGACCCGCTCCACGAAGCAGAACATCTCCATCGAGATCTGCTCCAAGTGCCACCCGTTCTACACCGGCAAGCAGAAGCTCGTCGACACCAGCGGCCGCGTGGATAAGTTCAACAAGAAGTACGGCATCAAGTAAGATCGGACTTACGACCTTCGCGAAAATAAGCCCGCGTGCACTGCACGCGGGCTTTTTCGTGCCCTGCGGTCCCTGTGACGTCACAAGCTGCCCACCTGTATGGCCGCGCGCCGGAAATGTTTGTTGCGTGCCGCATCCGTAACCGCGCCGCTTTGGCCGCAGGGCCAAAAGCCTCCTTTCCTGCCGCGCCCGTGGTCGAGCCGCCGCGGCCGGACAGCCAAAAGCCTCCGTAACGTCACGAAAACCCCGCTGCCGAAGCAGCGGGGTTTCGATTTATGCGATTTGCGGAAAACTCAGACGATACGCTTATCGCGCACCTGAGAATCGTAGTGCTTGTTCAGGAAGGGACGCAGCACATAGTAGATGAGCTTGTTCTCGAGGTTGAACATATAGATCGAGAAGGTCGCAACGAAGCCGATAAAGCCGACAAGGCCGACCTTGCCCATGATCTTTGCAGCGAGTTTCATATTCATAGTCGGTACCTGCCTTTCTTAGTACGCCGCGGAGTCGTCGAAGTCGACCAGCGTCGGGTCGAGCGGCTGCTCGTTGAGCACGATGGACATATACTCGTTGACGCACTTACGCATATCGCGGCGCGGCACGGTGCGGCAGTCCTCGAGGTCGTGCTCGATGAAGATGAAGTGGAAGCCAAGGTCGCGTGCCTGCTCCTCCATCATGGCGTGCACGCCGAGCATACCCTTGCAGGCGATGTTGTCGTTCATGAGCACCATGTCGCAGTTAAAGTTCGTGGCCCACTCCCAGACGGAGTTGACGTTGTCCCAGCCGCCGACGGCCATGTGACGCATAACGCCCTTTTCGCTGAACAGCGCCAGATCCTGAAGCGCCTGATCGGGGTCGGTCGTGCTGATCATGTTGTGACCCATGGTGGAGTCCATGTTCAGGACGATGTTGATGCCCCAGCAGTTCTGCGTCCAGGTCGGGAAGTCGGTGTAGTACACGGCGGACGGTCCCCACAGGAACGCACGGTGACGCGTGGTGCCGCCATACGGGACGTACTTATTCTTGTAGCACTTGCGCAGGATCTTGATGACCTTGCGGTCGTTCTTGGTGAAGTAGTCCTCCTGGCCGTTGGCGGAGGCCCAGGCGTACAGACGGTACAGGGTCTCGCTGATGCCGGTCAGCGGGCAGTAGGGAGTCTTGAAGTAATCCCACTTCTCGAGCTCGAGACGGTTCTGCTCGTTCATGTGCTTGGCACGCTTGAACAGGGCGTTCCAGTCATACTCAACGCCGTATTCCTTTTCGACGAAGTCGATGCAGTCGCGCAGGACCTGTGCGGAGTACGGGTGGGCGGCCGGCTCGTTGTGGATCATGGCCATGGTGATCTGGAAGTCCGGCAGGCCGATGCGACGACGCTGGAACATGGACGTCGCCTCGGAGGCGTTGCAGGGCATGTTCGTGGAGAGCATGGCCTTGCCGAAGAGCGGGAAGTCGTCGTTGAGGGCAACGCCGGTCTCCGCCGCGCAGCGGGAGCAGACGTCTGCCGGCAGACCGAAGGACTCGGCTACGTCGATGTAGTACGGCTCGAGCTGCTGGTCAACATCGCAGATGATGAACTCCGGCAGCGTCTGCAGCGGGATGGGGATCAGGTCTTTGAAGCCGGTCAGGAACAGCGGCGGCATGACCTCGTCCACAGGGATGATCTTATCGCTGTCCTTGCCGCCGATGCGCAGGTCGTGAGACAGCACAAGGGCGATCTTCTTGGTCAGGCTCTGCACGATAGCGTGCATATTCATGTGCGCGATCACGAGCTCGGGGCCGCGGTAGCCCTCAAACAGACGGTCGATGAACATGAACGTGCCGAGGTAGGAGCCCATCCAGCGGTATTCCCAGAAGCCCTTCAGGCACGGGATCGGCGCGGAGGCGACCATGGCAGCCATGGACATGACGTTTTTGAGCCATGCGCGGTAGTCGACCATGGTGTCGTGCAGACCACGCCACTCACGGTACTTGGCGACGCCGGTCTTATCATAGTAACGGCTGCGGAGACCGCCGACACCGTTCTGAGCCTGCCAGAGGGGGTCGAATCTCTGCATCTTGGAGTCAATAAATTTTGTAACAGGGCAATTCATAGTTTTCATTCCCCTCCTGTTCAAGAATTGATTTTCTTGATTTCCAGACTCTCGACGAAGGCCTGGAAACGGGTACGGAGCTGGCCGACGGAGCCGAGCGCGTATTCCTTCTCGATCGTGCAGCACGGCACGCCCATCTCCTCGGTCAGGATATGGGAGGCGAGCACCTTCTCATAGCTCCAGAACTCGCAGAACTTCATGTTCTCGTAGATCACGCCGTCAGCATGGAACTCGTCGACAAGGCGCTTGACCTCAGCATGGCGCTGGTCGATCTTCGCACCCTCCATGAAGCGGGCGCACTGGTTCCAGTGCAGGTAGTGGCGGACGATGGCGTCGAACGCGCTCTCGCCGTCCCGGATCTCGATGCGCTCGCGGCTCGGGAAGCTGCCGAAGCAGTAGCGGTCGGCCACGACCATGGCGCCGCAGGTCTCGAGGAGCTTCGTGAACTCGGGATCGTCGATCTCGGAGCCGGCGACCACGACGCGCGCGCGGAACGGGAACTCCGGCTCGGGCTTGCGCTTTTTGATCTCGGCGAGCGTCTCCTTGAGATACGGGAGGATCAGGTCGTGCGGGCAGACCTCGCTCACGAGCTGGATGACGTGGAACTCATAGCCGGTAATGGGCGGGTTGGGCAGCTTGCGGAAGTTGCCGATCTCGGTGATGACGTCGCACAGCTCGTTGAACTTCTCGATGGTCGCGCGCATGGCGGCATCGGAGGTGTCCACGCCGTAGCGCTCGGCAAGCTGGTCAACGACCTTGAGCTGCAGCTGACCCTTGTAGTAGTCATAGCTGGTCTTATCGCCCTTGAGCGGGGGATCGATCTGCGTGACGAAGAAGCGATCGTTCTTCACGGGATTGATGAGGAAGAAGTGCTCTTCCATACGCTCCATGGACGCGCAGCACTCGGCGCCGAAGAGCGCATTGAGGTAGTTGTAGCCGCCCTCAATGGCACGCTCGAGGATGGAGCGGACATACGGGCAGACACGGCTGGTCATGTAGTAGGTCGCAATGTCGGTCGACTCGCAGCGCGGCGCGCGCAGACGGCTCGAGAAGCAGCCCGGCAGATTGAGCAGAACCTCGGGGATGTAATAGCAGTTGTACCCGAGGGCGATTTTCCCGTCGTTGACCGCCTGCGTGACGAGCTCATTCTGCGCGTCCTGCAGGAGATTTTCGAAGAAAATCAGATGTTTCAGGTCTTTCATATTGTCCCTTCTTTCAAAATAATTCCCATTGCAGCTATGTAAAAAGGCGTCGGGATGCAGGTGCATTCCGGCGCCTTCGACATACGAAAAAACAATTTCGGTGCTCCCCGGCACCGTGGCGGTACGAGCAGGCGCTTGCTCTACCACCTGGTCCTTTTCAAAATATCACGTGTTCCGTGCGGTGTCAACCGCAAACACGCTAATTCTTTCACAAATCCGGACAAGAGGGTGATTTTCGACACATTTGTTGAAAATCAGCGCTCAATTCCGGTCAGCGGGGCGCAAAACGCGCAGATACGCCTCGCTCTGGCGCACGAAGGCGGCGGCGTCAAAATTGTCGTTGCGCAGCGCCTCCTGCACGATCATGCCGTCGGACGCGAGCAGGATCAGCTGCGTGAGATAGTCGGCGGAGACGACGTCGGTGCGCTCGGCGATCTTCTCGGCGATGAGCCGCTCGAAGGCGGCGTAGCGGTCGATGAGCTTGGCGCGCAGCGCCTCGTCGCCGAGCATGGCGGCGTGGATCAGGTGCAGGCGCATGCCGGCGGAGGCGGTGTTGCGCTCAACGACGTACTTCACCAGCCGATGCACGGATGTGTCCTTGTCCTTGTTGCCCGTCCAGGCAATCAGCTCGTCCCACTGGCGGTCAAGGTAGCGGTTGGTGAGGTCAAAAAGGATATCCGTTTTATTTTTATAATAGTAATAGAGCGTCCCCTTGGACACGCCGGCCGCCGCGGCGATCTCGGCCAGCGAGATGTCGGCAAACGTCTGCGTGTCCAACAGGCCGGTCGCGGCGTCAAGGATCTTCTCCTTGACATTGTCGTTGCGCGGAGCGGCCATGTGCTTTCCTCATTTCTGATCTTATGTGAGATACATTGGGTCTTATTGTACGCGATTTTGGGCGATTTGTCCAGTCTGACAGGGAAATTTCAGCAGATTTGACCCGGGGCGAATCCTTGACTTCCCAGTCGAAAAAGGGTATATTTGAGGTATTCAGTCGGTCGCTTGGCCGACTCATCTTCCGGGAGGCTTGTCTTTCATGAAGATCTCCGCATTGAACCGAAAACTGCACCGCGCCTTCGGCGGCCGCGTCACGGCGGCGCTGGCCGACAACTGCATCGTCCTGCGCGGCGAACTCGACCGCTGGGACGACGTGGTGCGCGCCGGCCAGCTGGCCGCAACGAAATACTCCGCGTGCCATGTCGTCAACGACATCACGTTCACCGGCGGCGAGGACGCGCCCATGCGCGTGCCCGCGCTGCATGACGATGCGCTCGACGGGCAGACGCCCGACGTGCTCATCATCGGCGGCGGCATCTCGGGCGTGTCGATCGCGCGTGAGCTCACGCGCCAGAAGCTCGACATTCTCGTGGTAGATAAAGAGTGCGACCTCGCGCTCGGCGCCTCGGGGCGCAACGATGGTGAGGTACACCCGGGCATCGACCTCGGGCGCGGCAGCGTCAAGCATCAGTATATCCGCCGCGGCAACGCCATGTACGATCAGGTCTGTAAAGAGCTCGACGTGCCGTTTCACCGCGTGGGGCAGTATGTCTGCTTCCAGCACGGCTGGCTGCGTCCGGCCGTGTGGGGCTACTGCATGTGGCGCAAGTATCACGACGGCATCGCCGACACCGAGCTCATCTCCGGCAAGGAGCTGCTGCGCCGCGAGCCGAACTTCAATGAAAAGACCCGCTTTGCCATCTCGAATCCGGACTCCGGCTGCGTCTGCCCCTACGGGCTGACGATCGCCTACGCGGAAAACGCCGTGCAAAACGGCGCGCGCATCGCGCTCAACACGGCCGTGCTGGGCATGGACGTCGCGGATGGGAAGATCACCGCCGTACACACCAACCGCGGCACGCTGCACCCCGCGCTCGTCATCAACGCGGCCGGCGTGTTCGCCGAGGACGTGGCGCGCATGGCCGATGACCGCTTCTTCTCCATCCACCCCCGCCGCGGCACGAACAGCATCCTCGACCGCAAGGCCGGTGCCTTCATGCACTCGATCGCGTCCGTGAAGGGCAATGACATGGTGTCCAAAACGCACTCGAAGGGCGGCGGCATCCTGCACACCGTGCACGACAACCTGCTCATCGGGCCGGACGCGGTGGAAACCTATGAAAAAGAGAACACGGCGACGTATCCCGAGAGCATCGCGCACGTATTCGAAAAACAGAAGATCACGATGCCCGCGCTGACCGAGCGCGACATCATCACCTATTTCACCGGCGTGCGCGCGCCCACGTTCGAGGAGGACTTCATCATCGAGCGCGGCCGGCACACGCACAACCTCATCCACGTTGCAGGCATCCAGTCCCCCGGCCTGACGACGGCGCCCGCCGTCGCAGTCGACGTGGCGGACATGGCCGTGCGCATCCTCGCGCGCGAGCGCCCCGTGGCCATCAATCCGGACTTTGACCCCCACCGCCCGGGTATCCCCGTCCTGCGGAAGATGGATGATGCCACGCGCGCAGAATACATCGCGAAAAACCCCGACTACGGCGTCATCGTCTGCCGCTGCGAGGAGATCAGCCGCGGCGAGATCCTCGACGCGCTGCGCTCGAACGTGTGCGTGCCGACGGTCGACGGCGTGAAAAAGCGCGTGCGGCCCGGCATGGGCCGCTGCCAGGGCGGGTTCTGTTCGCCGCAGGTGGTGCGCATCATCGCGGAGTATCTCGGCGTGCCGCTCAGCGCGGTGCGCAAGTCCTCGGCCGACGCGCCCATCACGTTCGGCCCGACAAAATCCGGGGAGGTGCAGGCATGATGTACGACGTCATCGTCATCGGCGGCGGCCCCGGCGGGCTCGCGGCCGCCATCTCCGCGCACGAAAACGGTGCGCACGTGCTGCTCATCGAGCGCGAAGCGCGCCTGGGCGGCATGCTCAAGCAGTGTATTCACGACGGCTTCGGCCTCGCCCGCTTCGGCGAGCGGCTGGCCGGGCCCGAATATGTCGAGCGCTTCATCGACCGGCTCGAGGAGCTGGGCATCGAGGCGCACACGCAGACCTTCGTCACGCGCGTGGAGAAAACGCCTGCCGGCTTCGCGGTCGTCACCGTCAGCCGCGACGGCGTCGCGCGCTATGACACCCGCACGCTTGTGCTGGCCACCGGCTGCCGCGAGCGCACGGCAAAGCAGGTCTTTATCCACGGCACGCGCCCGGCGGGCGTGTTCACGGCCGGCACCGCGCAGCACTTTACGAACCTGCTCGGCGAGCTGCCGACCCGGCGCTGCGTCATCCTCGGCAGCGGCGACATCGGGCTCATCATGGCCCGCCGCCTGACGCTTGAGGGCGCGGAGGTCCTCGGCGTGTACGAGGCCAAGCCCACCCCCTCGGGCCTGACGCGCAACATCCACCAGTGCCTGCACGACTACAACATCCCGCTGCACCTGAGCCACACGGTCACGCGCGTGTTCGGTGCCGAGCGGCTCACGGGCGTAGAGGTCGCAGAGGTCGACGAGACCATGCGCCCCATCCCCGGCACGGAGCAGCGCATCGACTGCGACGCGCTGATCGTGTCCGTCGGCCTCATCCCGGAAAACGAGCTGGCGGAGTTGCTCGGCGTCCCGCTCGACGGGCACACCCGCGGCCCCGTGTGCGACGGGCAGCTCATGACGGAGGTGCCCGGCATCTTCTCGTGCGGCAACGCGCTGCACGTCAACGACCTCGTGGACTACGTGTCCGCCTCCGGCGAGCTCGCCGGGAAAAGCGCGGCGCACTTTGCCGCGCACACGCGCGACGAGGTCGCGCTCACGATCTCGGACGATTTCGGCTATCTCGTCCCCCAGCGGCTCGACCGCACGGAGGATAACGGCGGCGTCGCGCTGTATTTCCGCAGCGCGGCGGTGCTCGGCCCGTGCCGTGTGGTGCTGACCATGGACGGGAAGGAAGTCTGGTCGCGGCACTACCCCTTCCTGCGCCCGCCCGAGATGCAGCAGCTCACGCTGGACTTTGACAAGCTCGGCATCGCCCACGCGCGCGATGTCCACTTTACGATCGAGGTGGCAGAGGCATGAAAGAACTCACCTGTATCGGCTGCCCGCGCGGCTGCACCTTGAAAATCGAACGCGACGGCGGCGGCTGGTCCGTCACCGGCAACACCTGCCCCCGCGGCCGGGAGTTTGCCATCTCGGAGATGACCGCGCCCAAGCGCACCATCTGCTCGACCGTGCGCACGGCCTTCCCGGACGCGCCGGTGCTGCCGGTGCGCGTGTCGGCCGACATTCCGAAAGACCGCATCTTCGACGTCATGGACGCGATCCGCACCGTCACCGTATCAGAGCGCATCGGCCGCGGCGACATCGTGATCCCGGATGTGCTCGGCCTCGGCGTGGACGTCATCGCCACGAGCAGTCTCCTCAGGCACAGACCCGAATGAATCTTTTGTATAGAGAGCAAAAATAAATCTTAGGAGGGAATCATCTTGAGCAAACCGCTGGTGCTGACCTGCGACATCGGCACACAGAGCGCACGCGCCCTGCTCGTGGACCCGGACGGCCGGATCGTGGACGTCGTGCAGAGCAAATATGCCGAGCCCTACTTCTCGAAAGAGCCCGGCTGGGCCGAGCAGAAGCCGAACTTCTACTTCGACCGCCTGTGCGAATGCTGCCGCGAGCTGTGCGCGCGCAGCAACGCCCTGCTGCCGGACGTGATCGCCATGACCATCACCGTCATCCGCGACACGGTCGTGTGTCTGGACGCGAACAACGAGCCCCTGCGCGACATCATTCTCTGGCTGGACAAGCGCACCGTCGACCCGAACGGCGCCATGCCCGCCAAGAACATGATGCTCTTCAAGGTCGCCGGCATGGAGCCGACGGCGAAGGTGGTCTACGCCGCCTCCGTCGGCAACTGGATCATGCGCCACGAGCCGGAGATCTGGGCCAGGACCGCCAAATACGTCATGCTGCCCACGTACCTGAACTACAAGCTCACGGGCAACCTCATCGACTCGGCCTCGAACCAGATCGGCCACATCCCGTTCGACTACAAAAACCGCCGCTGGATGAAGCCCGGCAGCCTCACGCGCTGCTTCTGCGACGTGCCGAACGAAAAGCTGTGCGACCTCGTGCCCTCCGGCACGGTCATCGGCACGGTCACGGACGAGGTCTGCGCCCTGACCGGCATCCCCGCCGGCCTGCCGCTGATCTCGACCGGCTCGGACAAGGGCTGCGAGACGCTCGGCCTCGCCGTCGTCGATTCCGACAAGGCGTCCATCTCGCTGGGCACGACGGCCACCATCCAGTTCAGCACGACCGAGTACGTCGAGCCGCAGCAGTTTCTGCCCGCCTACCCCGGCGTGCTCAACGACCACTACAACCCCGAGATCGAGATCTACCGCGGCCTGTGGCTGCTGTCGTGGTTCGTGAAGGAATTCGGCACGGCCGACGCCATCGACGCCAAGGAAAAAGGCATGGCGCCCGAGGCACTGCTCGACCAGCGCATCCGCGACCTGCCCGCCGGCAGCGACGGTCTGCTCCTGCAGCCGTACTGGACGGCCGGCATCCTGCACCCGGACTCGCTCGGCGCGGTCATCGGCTTTTCGGACTACCACACGCGCTACCATTTTTACCGCGCCATCATCGAGGGCCTGTGCCTGGAGCTGTACATGGCGCTGCGCATCATGGAGGACCGCTCGGGCCTGACCATTCACGAGATCCGCATCGGCGGCGGCGGCGCGAAGAGCGACGTGGTCTGCCAGATCGCGGCGGACGTGTTCGGTCTGCCGGTCGTGCGCTCGCAGACGCACGAGGCGTGCTCCATCGGCTCGTCCATGGTCGCGTTCGTGGCCAAGGGCGTGTTCGCCGATTTCGACGAGGCGGCCAAAGCCATGGTCCACGTCAAGGATACGTTCCAGCCCAATGAGCGGAATCACGAGGTATATAACGACATTTACGAGCAGGCCTACCGCAAGATCTACCCGCGCCTGCGCCCGATCTATCAGAAACTGATCCAAGTCAAGAGGAGGATTGCACAATGAGCAACAAACCGTACAAAGGATTCGAGCCGAAATGGCTGCTCACCCCCGCGCCGGCGGACAGCTACCGCTCCATTTTCCGCTGGGGCGACCCGAACTTCTTCAAATACCCGAAGGAGTCTCTGTACACGCTCATGAAAGAGAAGTTCCAGATGACGGACGACGATTTCAAGGCATATTCCGACGACACCGGCTTTGACCCCGTGGAGCTGCCCGATCACCCGGTGCAGCTCGCGGCCGAGCACATCGAGGCGCTCAAAAAGATCGTCGGCGAGCAGAATGTCTCCACCACGGACTACGACCGTCTGAGCGTGGCCTACGGCGCCACGGCCTACGACCTGCTGCGTCTGCGCCACAAGCGCGTCGACAGCGTGCCGGACGTCGTGCTCTACCCCGAGACGACCGAGCAGGTCGAGCAGATCGTCGCCTACTCCACCGAGCACCACATCCCGCTGTACGTCTACGGCGGCGGCAGCAGCGTCACCCGCGGCGTCGAGCCGGTCAAGGGCGGCATCTCGCTGGATATGCGCCGCAACTTCAACAAGGTCATCAGCTTCAACGAGATCGACCAGACCATCACCGTGCAGGCCGGCATGTCCGGCCCCGATCTGGAAAAGACGCTCCAGAGCGCGCCGGAGCTCTTCGGCGCCAAGCGGCAGTACACCTGCGGCCACTTCCCGCAGTCGTTCGAGTATTCGAGCGTCGGCGGCTGGACGGTCACGCGCGGTGCGGGCCAGAACAGCACGTATTACGGCACCATCGCCGACATCGTCCTCAGCCAGAAGTACGCCACGCCCATCGGCACCATCCAGACCAGCCACTACTCCCGCGAGGCCACCGGCCCGAACCTGAACCAGATCATGATGGGCTCCGAGGGCACGTTCGGCGTGCTGACCGAGGTCACGCTGCGCATCTTCCGCTGGATGCCGCAAAACCGCAAGCGCTTCTCCTACATCTTCAAGACGTGGGACGCCGCCATGAAGGCCGCCCGCGAGATGATGCAGTGCGAGTGCGGCTACTCGTCCGTGTTCCGCCTGTCCGACCCGGAGGAGACCAATCTCATGCTCAAGCTCTACAACGTCGACGAGACGCCGCTGCAGCCGCTGCTCGACAAGTTCGGCTACAAGGACATGGAGCGCTGCCTCTTCCTCGGCTTTACCGACGGCGAGAAGGGCTACAGCCGCAACGTCGCGCGCAACATCGCCAAGATCGCGCTCCGTCACGGCGGCATGCCGCTGACCGGCTACGTCACCCGCAGCTGGGAAAAGGGCCGCTTCAACGACCCGTACCTGCGCGACACGCTCATGGACTTCGGCATCACGACCGACACGCTCGAGTGCACGGTCAACTGGTCGAACATGGAGCAGGTGCACGCCGACGTGCGCAAGATCTGCCACGCGCTGCCGAACACCGTCGTCACGACGCACATGTCGCACTGCTATCCGCAGGGCGCGAACCTGTATTTCATTTTCCTCACCCGCATGCAGGATGAGGACGCCTTCAAGGCCTACCACACCACGATCCTCGACGCGATCCAGCGCTCCGGCGCGGCCGTGAGCCACCACCACGGCATCGGCAAGATGTTCGCGCCCTGGCTCGAGGGCTACATCGGCGAGAAGGAGTACGGCGTGTTCCGCGTGCTCAAGAACTACTTCGACCCCGACTACAACATGAACCCGGGCGGCACGATCGGCCTGGATCTCAAGCCGGAGGAAAAGAAGTTCCTGCGCGAGCATACCGACTATCTCGAGCAGCCGAAGTTCGACTGAGTATCGTTATCACCCGGTGCCGGATTGGATGCCCGGCGCCGGATCACTGGCCAAGCGCCAATGCTGCTGCGTATCATCGTTTGTGCAGCAGGGGGGAGAACCGGGGCGGTCCGCCGCCCCAAACGGATGGAGCAGCCCGGCAGGAACCTGCCGGGCTGCTTTTTCCTGACGTCGCGCACCATTTCCCCACGCAAAAACCGCCGCTCCGGTCGGAGCGGCGGTCTTTTCATCCAATTCTCAGTTGGCCCGCGGCTGCAGCGCATGGCGCGCAACGCGCAGCAGCGTCGGCAGCAGCAGCGCGAGCACGATGCCTTTGCCCGCGCAGATGGCCAGCCGCACCGGCAGCGTGCCAAACACGAACACCGGCGAATAGTACCCATAGATAAGGCTGTCGATGTACAGCGACCCGGTGTTGAGCACCGTGATGCCCAGCTCGCCGAGCACGGCCAGCAGCGCGAGCTGCCGCGGCGTGCAGTCGTACCCGTGCCGCGCCGACACCGCGCCCACGCACAGCCCCAGCAGCACATACGGCGCGATCCAGAGCGCGGTCGTGGCGCTCACGCCGAAGCGCAGCAGCTGGTACAGCAGCGTGCCCACCCCGCCGATGGCCAGCCCATCGACCGGGCCGAGCAGCAGTGCGCCGAGAAACACCGGCAGCGCCTCAACGGTGATCTTCAGGTTGCCGGTGCTGATCGACACCAGCCCCAGCACCGTGACCATGGCGGCAAACATTGCGTCCGCCGCGAGGCGGCGGGCGGTCCATTTCGTATGCATTTTGCAAGACTCCTTTCGTGACAGTTGCCACGGCGGGGGTCTCCCCTGGTGGCAGCGGAAGCGGCAACAGCACCGCGGGGCGCGCGGCCCCTTCGTCGCCGGACAACTTCCCATCCCGACGCACTTGACGCGCTGTTCCTACTCTGTCCAATGCATTGCGCAGATTTCCGTGTGCATCATAGCACACGCGGCGCGGCTTTGCAACCGGAAAAAGGACGCCCGGCGGGCGTCCTCTCAGCTTATCGAAGGACCTCGTAGAGTTTCGCCGCCGCAGCGGCGAAAAAAAGTCCAATCATTTTCTTCGGCGACATGTGCGGCGAAGAAAATACCGCTCGGCCTGCAAACGTGCGCGCCGTCCGCCTCTGGCGGACGGCGCGTGCGCTGCAGTCAGGCCGCAAACCTCTTTGTCAAAAAGTAATACTTTTTGACAGCCTCAAGGGCTTACTTTTTCGCGCGGGTCAGGCGACGCGTGAGCTCTTCGACCAACCCGTCCACCAGCTCCTGATGGTCGGCCAGGTTCAGCTCGGCCTCGCGCACGATCGTGTAGCCGAATACGTCGTCGTCCATGATCTTGGCATACGACAGCAGCTCCGCCTGCATGCAGCGGATGGCCGCCATGCTCAGATGCACGGCCGCGAGCGCGCTGCACGCGGTCAGGTCGTCGCCCTTGTCCACAACCTCTTTCATGAGCTCGATGCAGCGGCACATGATGTACACGATCTCGTTCGGGATATCGCTCGCGACGCGCAGCGCGCTGTCGAGATCGGTGCGCGTGATATTCTCCTCGGCCCTGCGCCGGTCAAGCGGCTCGCGCGCGCGCAGCTCCTCGTCGATCTGAAAGACCATGTAGTCGGTCATCTGGCGCAGCTCCTCTGCCGTTTTCTGCAGCGCCGCGTCATCCGAGCGCAGCGCGCGCACGGCCAGCGACCCCATCGCCGCCGCCAGCGCCGACACGACCGCGCCGACACTGCCCGCCTGCGGCAGGCCGTCCGGGTCCGCCACCGCAGCCACATAGTCCTTGACCGGCATGGCGCCGAAGGTCTGCTTCGGCTTGTGCTCTCCGACGGCGACCACGTGGTCACCGTCCGCCGTGTGGATCAGGATCTTTTTCTTCTCTTCCGCCATAAATGCCTCCATTCCCCGCGCGCATAGCCGCGCGCAGATATACACACATTATTATAATAGGAATATAGCACGCAGACCGGCACATTGTCAAGATTGCAACAGCCGTTCGTTTGTGGAAAAAGTCATGTTCTGCACAAAAATCGCCCGGTTTTTTCGTCAAATTTCGTCACGTGCAAATGCAATTCCAGCATTTATCTTTGCACCGCTTTCTGATATAGTGAGAGGTAAGCGCAAAAATATCACAGAGGGAGCGTGAAGCGTTTTGGGGATCAATAACGTGATCTCGCTGCTTGGCGGCGTGGCCCTGTTCCTGTTCGGCATGACGCTCATGGGCGACGGGCTGAAAAAAGTGGCCGGCAACAAGCTCGAGATCATCCTTTATAAACTCACGAGCACCCCGCTCAAGGGCGTCCTGCTCGGCACGGGCGTCACCGCCGTGATCCAGTCGTCCTCGGCCACGTCCGTCATGGTCGTCGGCTTCGTCAACTCCGGCATGATGCAGGTGCGTCAGGCCATCGGCATCGTGCTCGGCTCCATCCTCGGCACAAGCATCACGGGCTGGATCCTCTGCCTGTCGGACATCAGCGGCTCCGGCTGGGTGTCGCTGCTGAGCACCGCGACGCTCACGGGCGTCGTCGCCGTGGCCGGCATCGTGCTGCGCATGTTCTGCCGGGACCTGACCCGGCACCACATCGGCGACATTCTGCTCGGCTTCGCCGTGCTCATGTACGGCATGTCCTCCATGAGCGGCGCCGTGGCCCCGCTCAAGGACAGCGCCGCGTTCATCGAGCTGCTCACCCGCTTTTCCAATCCGCTGCTCGGCGTGCTCGTCGGCACGGTGTTCACCTGCATCCTGCAGAGCGCGTCGGCCGCCGTCGGCATCCTGCAGGCGCTGGCCATCACGGGCACGGTCACGTTCTCCGTGGCCTTCCCCATCACACTCGGCATCGCCATCGGCGCGGCCGTGCCGGTGCTGCTGTCCTCCCTCGGCGCGAGCGTCAAGGGCAAGCGCACCGCCTATGTCTACCTGCTCATCGACGTCATCGGCGCGCTCGTCTGGGGCGTCGTGTTCTACGCGGTCAACGCAGCCGTGCACTTCCCGTTCCTGGACATGACCATGACCACCGTGAGCATCGCCCTGCTCAACACGATCTTCCGCTTTGCGACCGTGCTGCTGCTCACGCCGATGATCCCCCTGCTCGAAAAGCTCGTCACGGTCCTGTTTCCGGACAAGACGTCCACCGGCGCACTCGCCGACATCGACCGGCTCGAGGAGCGCTTTCTCGCGCACCCGGCACTGGCCATCGAGCAGAGCCGCCTGGCCATCGACTCCATGGCCCGTCAGGCGCAGGACAACATTCTGTCCGCGTTCTCCCTGCTGGGCAAATTCAGCGACGAGCAGTTCGCCGCCCTGCAGGAAAATGAAGAGGCCATCGACCACTATGAGGACAAGCTCGGCACCTACCTCATCAAGATCACGAGCAAGGAGCTCACGCCGCGCCAGACGGCCGACGTGTCGAAATACCTGCACACGATCAGCGACCTCGAGCGCATCAGCGACCACTCGCTCAACATCGGCGAGACGGCGCAGGAGCTCTACACGAAGAAGATCGTCTTCTCGCCCACCGGTACGCGCGAGCTCAAGGTCATGCTCTCCGCCGTGACGCGCATCCTCGAGATCACGATCAACGCCTTCCTCGACAATGACGTCGCCGCGGCCTACCACGTCGAGCCGCTCGAGGAGCTCATCGACAACCTCTGCGACGAGATGAAGCTGCACCACATCGACCGCCTGCAGACCGGCGAGTGCACGCTCAATCACGGCTTCGCGTTCAACGACCTGCTCACCAACTGCGAGCGCGTGTCCGACCACTGCTCGAACATCGCAGTCGCCATGATCGAGCTCGAGTCCGACTCGTTCGACACGCACGAATATATCAACAGCGTCATGGCCATGCACTCGCACAGCTTTGATGAATATTACGCCGAATACAGCAAGGAATTTCAGATTTAATGCATATATCCGCCGCCTATCCATTTGCAAAAATGGCCGGGCGGCGGTTTTTTACCCTTGCCGTCCGGCAAATGTCCCAATTTTACGTGGCCATGTATGTACATGCTGCACAAGGCATTTTTCTCCCGCCGGTCCTGTTTTTTCAAATTCCACAAATCGCGTCGGAATTTTCATGAATGTCTTGCATATTTATTCGCGTGGTAGTATATTATCCTCATATAAATGGATTTTTATCCGCTTGTGAGGGACGAGATATGCATAACGAAAAAACGACCATTTTCATCGACGGCAGCTCCGGCACGGCCGGTCTGCGCATTTATGACCGGCTGGCCCAGCGCCCGGACATCGACCTGCTGACCCTGCCGCCCGAGCTGCACCACGATATTGAGGCCCAGCGTGAACTGCTCAACCGCGCGGACATCGCGTTTTTGTGCCTGCCGGACGCGGCGGCCATCACGGCGGCGGACCTGGTCGAGAACCCGGACACGGTCGTGCTCGACACCTCGACCGCGCACCGCACGGCCCCCGGCTGGACGTATGGCTTCCCGGAGCTGTCGCCCGAGCGCGAAGCCGCGATCCGTACCGCCAAGCGCATCGCGGTGCCCGGCTGCCACGCCAGCGGCTTCATCGTGCTGGTCTACCCGCTCGTCGAGGCGGGCATCCTGCCGCCGGACGCGCTGCTGACGTGCTACTCGCTCACGGGCTACAGCGGCGGCGGCAAGAAGATGATCGCCGAGTATGAGGCAGACACGCTCGACCCCCTGTACGTTGCGCCCCGGCAGTACGGCCTGGCGCAGCAGCACAAGCATCTGCGCGAGATGTGCGCGATCCCGGGTCTGACGCACGCGCCGGTGTTCGCGCCGATCGTGGCGAATTTCTACAGCGGCATGGAAACGAGCGTCGCGCTCTTCGCCTCGCAGCTCTGCCCCGGCAAAACGGCGGAGGACATCAAGGCCGCCTACGCCGCAAAGTACACCGGCCCCGTCGTGCGCTATCAGGACCCCGCGTGCGCGGACGGCTTCCTGTCCGCCGCCGCCATGTCCGGCAAGGACAGCATGGTCGTGTCCGTCTCCGGCAATGAAGAGCGCATCCTGCTCACGTCCGTGTTCGACAACCTCGGCAAAGGCGCGTCCGGCGCCGCGCTCGAGTGCCTGAACCTCGTCATGGGCAGGGAAAAGGGCTTCGGCCTCGATCTGTAAGGAGGAACGCATGATGAAGCAAGTCACCGGCGGCGTGTGCGCCGCACAGGGTTTTTCCGCCGCGGGCATCCACTGCGGCATCCGCAGAAATCAGTCCAAGCGCGACCTCGCGCTCATCTACAGCACCGTCCCGGCCAGCGCCGCGGCGGTCTATACATCCAACCTCGTCAAGGGCGCGCCCCTGACCGTGACGAAGGCGCATCTGGCTGACGGCAAGGCGCAGGCCGTGATCTGCAACAGCGGCAACGCCAACACCTGCAACGCCGACGGCGTCGCCGTCGCGGAGGAGATGAGCGCGCTCGCAGCGGCGCAGCTGCACATCGCGCCGCAGGACGTCATCGTCGCGTCCACGGGCGTGATCGGCCAGCCGCTCGATCTCGCGCCCATCCGCTCCGGCCTGCCGCAGCTCGCCGCCGCGCTCGGCGACCACTCCGATCAGGCGGCCGAGGGCATCATGACCACCGACACGCACCGCAAGGAGATCGCCGTGCAGTTCACCGCCGGCGGCAAAACCTGCACCATCGGCGGCATCGCCAAGGGCTCCGGCATGATCCACCCGAACCTCGCGACCATGCTCGTCTTTCTCACGACGGACTGCGCCATCAGCCCCGCCATGCTGCAGGCCGCCCTCTCCGGCGACGTGCAGGATACGTTCAACATGGTCAGCGTCGACGGCGACACGTCCACGAACGACATGGTCGCCATCCTGGCAAACGGCCTCGCCGGCAATGCCGAGATCACTGCGCCCGGCGCGGACTTCACGGCTTTCTGCCGCGCGCTCAACAGCGTGACCGTCTGGCTCTGCCGCCAGATCGCGGGCGACGGCGAGGGCGCCACGCGCCTGCTCGAGTGCTGCGTCACCGGCGCTAAAAACCACGGCACCGCCAAGACCGTGGCCAAGAGCATCATCTGCTCGTCGCTCGTCAAGGCCGCCATGTTCGGCGCGGACGCCAACTGGGGCCGCGTGCTGTGCGCCATCGGCTACAGCGGCGCGCATGTGGACGTGCACAAGGTCGACGTCGCCTTCCGCTCGGCGGCCGGCACGGTCAGCGTGTGCGTCGACGGCGCGGGCATCCCGTTTTCCGAGGAGAAAGCCAAAAAGGTCCTGCTCGAACAGGAGATCGAGATCCTCGTGGACCTCAAGTCCGGCGACGAGGGCGCGACCGCCTGGGGCTGCGACCTGACGTATGACTACGTGAAGATCAACGGCGACTACCGCACCTGAACCGGGAGGAACACCATCATGGACATCACAAATCCGCAGCGCGCGAAGGTACTCGTCCACGCGCTGCCCTACATACAGGAATACAGCGGCAAGATCGTCGTCATCAAATACGGCGGCAACGCCATGATCAGCGACAAGCTCAAAGACTCCGTCATGCGTGACATCGTGCTGCTGTCGCTCATCGGGGTGAAGGTCGTGCTCGTGCACGGCGGCGGGCCGGAGATCACGGAAACGCTCGACAAGCTCGGCAAGCAGACGCAGTTTGTCGACGGCCTGCGCGTCACGGACGCGGAGACGGCCGACGTCGTGCAGATGGTCCTCGCCGGGAAGATCAACAAGACGCTCGTCAACCTCATCGGCCACAAGGGCGGCCGGGCGATCGGCCTGTCGGGCATCGACGGGCAGATGATCCAGGCGCGCGTGCGCGATGAACGCCTCGGCTACGTGGGCGAGATCACGAAGGTCGACGTGCGCCCCATCCTCGACGTGATCGACAAGGGCTACATCCCTGTCGTGTCCACCGTCGGGTGCGACACGCAGGGCCATGTCTACAACATCAACGCCGACACGGCAGCCGCGCGCATCGCGGGCGAGCTGGGCGCCGAGAGCCTCATCGCCATGACCGACATCAGCGGCATCCTGCGCGACAAGGACGACCCCTCCACGCTCATCCCCGTCATCCACACGGCGGACGCGCTGCAGCTCATCGAGTCCGGCGTCATCAACGGCGGCATGCTGCCGAAGGTGACCTGCTGCATCGACGCCATCCGCTTGGGCGTGCACCGCGTCTTTATCATCGACGGCCGCGTGCCGCACGCCATCCTGATCGAAATGCTGACAAACGAAGGCATCGGCACCATGTTCGTTGCCGGACAAGGAGGAAAAACAGATGAACATTCCGCAACTTGATAATACCTATATCGCCAACACCTACGCCCGCTTCCCCGTGACGATCGCGCGCGGAAAAGGCTCGCTCGTCTGGGACGTGGACGGCAAGGTCTATATCGACATGGCGACGGGCATCGCCGTCAACAGCTTCGGCATCGCCGACCCCGCGTGGATCCGCGCCGTGACCGAGCAGCTGTGCACCGTGCAGCACGCATCGAACCTGTACTACACCGCGCCCGACGCGCAGCTGGCGCAGCTGCTGTGCGAAAAGACCGGCATGAAGAAAGTCTTCTTCTCCAACTCCGGCGCCGAGGCCAACGAGTGCGCCATCAAGGCCGCGCGCAAGTACGCCGCCGACCATAAGGGCCCGGAGTACCACACCATCATCACGCTCAAAAACAGCTTCCACGGCCGCACGATCACGACGCTCGCCGCGACCGGGCAGGACGTGTTCCACCACGACTTCCTGCCGCTGACGGAGGGCTTTGCCTACGCCGAGGCGAATAACCTCGACGATCTCAAGGCACAGGTCGCCGCACACAAGTGCGCCGCCATCATGATGGAGGTCGTGCAGGGCGAGGGCGGCGTCATCCCGCTGACGCAGGAATTCGTCAAGGGCGCGGCCCAGCTCGCCGCCGAGCAGGACATCCTGCTCATCTGCGACGAGGTGCAGATCGGCAACGGCCGCAGCGGCAAGCTCTACGGCTACATGCACTACGGCATCACGCCGGACATCGTCTCCACGGCCAAAGGCCTCGGCGGCGGTCTGCCGCTGGGCGCAACGCTGCTCGGCGAGAAGGTGCAGGACGTGCTCACCCCCGGCAGCCACGGCTCCACCTTCGGCGGCAACCCGGTCTGCTGCGCTGGCGCGCTGAGCATCCTGCACCGGATCGACGGTCCGCTGCTGCAGTCCGTGCAGGAAAAGTCCGACTTCATCGTCAACGAACTCACCGGCGCCAAGGGCGTCAAGAGCGTCACGGGCCTGGGCCTGATGCTCGGCGTGGAGACCGAGCGCCCGGTCAAGGACGTCATCAATGACTGCATGGCGCGCGGCGTGCTCGTCATCTCGGCGAAGAACAAGGTGCGCCTGCTGCCGGCGCTCAACATCCCCATGGCGCAGCTCGAGCAGGCAGTCAGCGTGCTCAAAGACGTCTGCGCCGGAGAATAAGGAGGAACACCGACATGCATCTCAAAGGCAACGATTTTCTCAAGCTGCTCGACTACACACCCGAGCAGATCGACTACCTGCTCAACCTTGCCGCCAAGCTCAAGGCGGAGAAAAAGGCCGGCATCCCGCACCGCCTGTGCGAGGGCAAAAACGTCGCGCTCATCTTTGAAAAGACGAGCACGCGCACGCGCAGCAGCTTCGAGGTCGCAGCGCACGATCTGGGCATGGGCAGCACGTATCTCGACTCCACCGGCTCGCAGATCGGCAAGAAGGAGAGCATCGCCGACACGGCGCGCGTGCTCTCGGGCATGTTCGACGGCATTGAGTACCGCGGCTTCGGCCAGTGCATCGTCGAGGAGCTGGCGCAGTACGCCTCCGTCCCGGTCTGGAACGGCCTGACGGACGAATTTCACCCGACACAGATCCTCGCGGACTTCCTGACCATCCGGGAGCACTTCGGCTCGCTCGAGAACATCCACCTCGTCTACATGGGCGACGCGCGCTTCAACATGGGCAACTCCCTCATGGTCGGCTGCGCGAAGATGGGCATGCACTTCACGGCCTGCGCGCCCGAGGGCTACTTCCCCGATGCGCAGCTCGTCGCGGCGTGTCAGGCCATTGCGGCGCAGACGGGCGCGACGCTCGACTTCCTCTCCGACCCCGCCGCGGCCGTGCAGGGCGCGAACGTGATCTATACCGACATCTGGGTCTCCATGGGCGAGCCCGAGAGCGTCTGGGCCGAGCGCATTGCCGCGCTCGCGCCGTATCAGGTCAACGCGGCGCTCATGGCCAAGGCCGGCCCCAACGCCATCTTCATGCACTGCCTGCCAGCGTATCACGACAAAAAGACCGCCATCGGCAACGAGATGTGCACGCGCTTCGGCCGCGAGGCCATGGAGGTCACGGACGACGTGTTTGAAAGCGCGCAGTCGGTCGTGTTCCAGGAGGCCGAAAACCGCATGCACACCATCAAGGCCGTCATGGCGGCGACGCTTGCGGAGATCGAGCTATGAAGCGCTATCTCGTACTCGAAAACGGCGAGGTCTTTGCGGGCCTCGCTTTCGGCGCACCGTGCGACACGGTGGGCGAGCTGGTGTTCACCACCGGCATGAACGGCTACATTGAAACGCTCACGGACCCGAGCTACTGCGGCCAGATCGTGCTGCAGACGTTCCCGCTCATCGGCAACTACGGCATCATCCCGGACGATTTTGAGGGCAAATGCTGCGTGCGCGGCTACGTCGTGCGCGAGCAGTGCACCACGCCCTCGAACTTCCGGTGTGAGGAAACGCTCGACGCGTTTTTGAAGGAAAACAACATCCCCGGCATCGCCGGCATCGACACCCGCGCCGTCACGCGTATCCTGCGCGAGGCCGGCACCATGAACGCCGCCATCTGCGACACGGTGCCGGACGATCTCGCGCCCCTGCGCGCCTACCGCATCACGGACCCCGTGCCGCAGGTGACGACGCAGGAAAGCTACACCCTCCAGCCGGAGGGCGATGTGCTGCACCGCGTGGCGCTCATCGACTACGGTGCCAAGCGCAACATCGCGCGCGAGCTTTGTAAGCGCGGCTGCGCCGTGACGGTGCTGCCCTGCTCGGTCACGGCGGAGGACATCCTCGCCGCCGGGTATGACGGCGTCATGCTCTCCAACGGCCCCGGCGACCCGACGGACAACGTCACCCAGATCGCGGAGATCGCCAAACTCTTCGGCCGCATCCCGATGTTCGGCATCTGCCTCGGCCACCAGCTCATGGCGCTGGCCCAGGGCGGCAGCACCGTGAAGCTCAAGTACGGCCACCGCGGCGTGAACCAGCCGGCGCGCGACGTGTGCGGCACGCGCACGTTCCTCACCAGCCAGAACCATGGCTACGCCGTCGTGCCCGAGAGCGTGAAGACCGGCGTCATCCGCTACGTCAACGCCAACGACGGCACGTGCGAGGGCATCGATTACCCCGACCTGCGGGCCTTTTCCGTGCAGTTTCACCCCGAGGCATGCTCGGGCCCGCACGACACGGCCTTTCTCTTCGACCGATTCTGTGACCTGATGGGAGGTGCGCACCATGCCGATTGATTCCAGCATCCGCAAAGTCATGGTCATCGGCTCCGGCCCGATCGTGATCGGTCAGGCGGCGGAGTTCGACTATGCCGGCGCGCAGGCGTGCCGCGTGCTGCACGACGCGGGCGTGAATGTCGTGCTCGTCAACTCCAACCCCGCGACGATCATGACCGACAAGGCCCTCGCGGATGAAATTTATCTCGAGCCGCTCACGCTGACCTCCGTCAAGCGCATTATTGAAAAGGAGCAGCCCGACAGCCTCCTCGCCGGTCTCGGCGGCCAGACGGGCCTGACGCTCGCGATGGAGCTCGACAAGGAGGGCTTTCTGCAGCAGCACAACGTCCGCCTCATCGGCACGAACGCCGAGGCCATCGACAAGGCCGAGGACCGCGAGCTCTTTAAGGAAACCATGGCCGCCATCGGCGAGCCGACCATCCCCTCCGGCATCGCGAACACCGTGGCCGAAGCGCTGGAGGTCGCGGGCAGCATCGGCTACCCCGTCATCATCCGCCCGGCGTTCACGCTCGGCGGCGCGGGCGGCGGCGTGGCCTACAGCCCGGAGGAGCTCTCCTCCGCCGCGCAGACCGGCCTCGACGCGTCCCCGATCACGCAGATCCTCGTCGAGCGCTATATCTACGGCTGGAAAGAGATCGAGTTTGAGACCATGCGCGACGGTGTGGGCAACGTCATCGCCGTGTGCAGCATGGAAAACTTCGACCCCGTCGGCGTACACACCGGCGACAGCATCGTCGTCGCCCCGGCGCTGACGCTCTCGGACAAGGAGTTTCAGATGCTGCGCAGCGCGGCGCTGAACATCATCTCCGCGCTCGACATCGTCGGCGGCTGCAACTGCCAGTTCGCGCTCAATCCCGACAGCTTTGAGTACGCCGTCATCGAGGTCAACCCCCGCGTGTCGCGCTCGTCCGCGCTCGCCTCGAAGGCGACCGGCTACCCGATCGCAAAGATCACGACCAAGATTGCCCTCGGATACACGCTCGACGAGATCCGAAACGACATCACCGGCAAGACCTGTGCCTGCTTCGAGCCCGCGTTGGACTACGTCGTCGTGAAGTTCCCCAAGTGGCCGTTTGACAAGTTCGTCGGCGCGTCCCGCCGTCTCGGCACGCAGATGAAGGCCACCGGCGAGGTCATGGCCATCGGCACGAACTTTGAGAGCGCGCTGCTCAAGGCCGTGCGCGGCGCCGAGATCCATCTCGACACGCTGCACGCCAAGCCCTTGTCCGACCGCCCGGTGCGCGACCGGCTCGCCGACTGCGACGATCACCGCCTGTTCACCGTCTTTGAGGCGCTGTGCAGCGGCGTGTCCATCGACGAGATTCATGACATCACCCGCATCGACCGCTGGTTTTTGGCCCGGCTGCAAAACCTCGTGGACTACGAGGCGAGCATTCAGGGCGGCCTGACGCCGGAGCTTTATCAGCGCGGCAAGTACCTCGGCTATCCGGACGCGGCGCTGCGCCGCCTGTCCGGCAGCGAGACGCTGCCCCCCTTCCGCGCTGGCTACAAGATGGTCGACACCTGCGCCGCCGAGTTCGACGCGCAGACGCCGTATTTCTACGCCAGCGCGGACGCGCGCTGCGAGGCGCGCAGCTTCCCGCGCAGCGGCAAGCCCGTCGTCATGGTGCTCGGCTCCGGGCCGATCCGCATCGGCCAGGGCATCGAGTTTGACTATTCGTCCGTCCACTGCGTGTGGACGCTCAAGGCCATGGGCTATGACGTCGTCATCGTCAACAACAACCCCGAGACCGTCTCCACGGACTACGACACCGCCGACCGGCTGTATTTCGAGCCGCTCACGGCCGAGGACGTGCTGCAGATCATCGACGTAGAGCAGCCCGTCGGCGTCGTGGTCGCTTTCGGCGGCCAGACCGCCATCGCGCTCACGCAGACGCTCGACCGCCACGGCATCCGCATCCTCGGCACGTCGGCCGAGGGCATCGACATCGCCGAGGACCGCGAGCGGTTCGACGAGCTGCTCGAGCGCTTCCACATCTCGCGCCCGAAGGGCATGGGCGTGCAGACGCTGCCCGAGGCGCTCCACGCCGCGCAGACGCTCGGCTACCCCGTGCTGCTGCGCCCGTCGTACGTCATCGGCGGCCAGAACATGAAGATCGTCCACGACGACGCCGAGGTCACGACGTACATGCAGCGCATCCTCGCGCAGGGCATCGACAACCCCGTGCTCGTGGACAAGTACATGATGGGCACGGAGCTGGAGGTGGACGTCATCTCCGACGGCACGGACGTGCTCATTCCCGGCATCATGGAGCACATCGAGCGCGCCGGCGTGCACAGCGGCGACTCCATCGCCGTCTACCCGCCGTACAACCTCAACGACATGATGACGGAGAAGATCGTCGACAGCTCGCGCAAGCTCGCCCTCGCGCTCGGCACGAAGGGACTTGTGAACATCCAGTACCTCATCTGGGAAAACGAGCTCTACGTCATCGAGGTCAACCCCCGCGCCTCGCGCACCGTGCCGTATATCAGCAAGGTCACGGGCGTGCCGATGGTGGACGTAGCCTCGCGCGTCATGCTCGGCGCGCCGCTGAAGAGCCTCGGCTACGGCACCGGCCTGCACCCCATCCCGCCGTATTACGCGGTCAAGGTGCCGGTGTTCTCGTTTGAAAAGCTCGGCGACGTCAACGCCTACCTCGGCCCGGAGATGAAGTCCACGGGCGAGGTGCTCGGCCTCGGCAAGACGATGCAGGAGGCGCTGTTCAAGGGCCTGACCTCGGCCGGCATGGTCGTCGGCCAGCACCCGGACGGCCGCCACGGCGTGTTCGTGAGCGTGGACACGCACGACCTCGGCGAGATCGTGTCGCTGGCCAAGAAGCTCGACGACCTGCACTTCGCCCTTTATGCGACCGAGGAGACCGCCGCCGCCATCGCGCGCCTCGGCATCGACGTCGTGACCGTGGACGGCATCCGCGAGAGCGACCACGCCTTCGCCCTGCTCGAGAGCGGCTGCATCGACTACATCGTCTACACCGGCGCGCTCAAGGACGCGACCATGGACGATTACATCGCCCTGCACCGCCGCGCGCTGCAGCTCGGCATCCCGTGCTTCACCTCGCTCGACACGGCCAACGCCCTGGCGGACATCATCGCCAGCCGCTACAATGAACGCAACACCGAGCTCGTGGACATCAACCACATGCGCACCGAGCGCCAGAGCCTGAAGTTTGCGAAAATGCAGGCCACCGGCGACGACTATATCTACGTCGAGAACTTTGACGGGCACATCACCTGCCCCGAGTCGCTGTGCATCCCGCTCTGCTCGCGCCACCGCGGCATCGGCGGCTACGGCATCGTGCTCATTGAGCACAGCGACGTGGCCGACGCGAAAATGCGCGTCTTCAACCGCGACGGCAGCGCCGGCGGCATGGGCGGCAACGCCATCCGCTGCGTGGCCAAGTACCTGTACGACAACGGCATCGTGCCGCGCGACGATCTCACCATCGAGGCCGGCGGCCTCGTGCACCGGCTGCACCTGTACACGCGCTTCGGCACGGTCGGCCTCGTGACGGTCGACATGGGCAAGCCCGCGTTCCGGCCGGAGGCCGTGCCCGTGACGCTCGCGGGCGAGCGCGTGATCGACCGGCCGGTGACCATCGCCGGCGGGGAGTACCGCATCACGTGCCTCTCGATGGGCAACCCCCACTGCGTCGTCTTTGCCGACCGCGTGGATGAGGTGGACGTCGCGCGCCTCGGCCCGCAGTTTGAGCACGCGGACATCTTCCCCGCGCGCACGAACACGGAGTTCATCCGCGTCGTCAACCGCACGACGATCAAGATGCGCGTCTGGGAGCGCGGCAACGGTGAGACCCGCGCCTGCGGCACCGGCGCGTGCGCGGCCGTGGTGGCTGCCACGGAAAACGGCCTGTGCCCGAAGGGCGAACCCATCACCGTCAAGGTCAGCGGCGGCGACCTGATCGTCACCTATGACGACGACGGCGTGCGCCTGACCGGCAACGCCGAGCTCGCCTTCACCGGCGTGACCACGTACTGAGACCCTCAAAACGCAAAAAATCACCCGCATCCGGACCGGATGCGGGTGATTTTTTCTGCCGCGCCGCTCAGCCGCGCATGGCGGCGGCGAAGGCGTCGATGCGCGCAATGTCGAGCTGCGGCTCGGCATACTGCGCGCGGTACTGCGGCGATGTCATCAGTGCGCCGAAGAGCTGCTTGTAGGCGTAGCTCATCTTCTCGTACTGCATCTTGCCGCCGAGGATATCCTTCGCGGCCGCGTGCTCCAGCAGCGCGGGCGAGAAGAAGTGCTCGAGATAGCCCTCCGTACCGGGCGTGGTATAGCAGCACAGATACAGCCCGAGTTTCTTGCCCAGCAGCGTCTTTTCGTTCCGGCGCAGGAAGCGCCGGATGTGCTTGTCGAGCTTGAACATGTACACGCAGCTGCCGATGATGACCGTGTCGTATTCCTCGAGCGTGATGCCGCGCTCGCGGATGTTGCGCACCGTCACGTCGCCGCCGACGGCGCTCTTGAGCATATAGGCGATCTCCTCCGTCGCGCCGTAGCGCGAGGCGAACAGGATCAGCGTTTTCATGCAGTGACCTCCTTTGTCCGCCCTGCCGGGCGGCCCCTTCTTTATGTAAGAGTATAGGAAGCCGCCGCGCCGCTGTCAAGCGCTGCGCGCGATTTTTTTACCCGACCGGCACGGGCTCGGCCTGTTTCGGTGCCGGCTCTCTGCGCCGCGCCTTGGGAATGTTGATGGTCAGGATGAGCGCCTCGTCCGTCTCCTGCCGGCGCATGCCGGCGTCGATGCCGCCCTGCTTCATGAGGTCGAGACTGTGCGAGATCGTGTTGAGAAACACGCGCACGTCCTTGAGGATAAAGGTCTTCTGCTGCTCGCTCTCGGGCGCGGTCTTGGCCTCGAGCAGGCGCTCGATGTAGGCGTCCGTCGCGGCGACGTTCAGGTCGCGGCTGAGGATATAGGCCAGCGCCTCGCGCTGCTCGGCCGGCGTCTCAAGGCGCAGCAGCGCGCGGCCGTGCCGCTCGGTGAGCCCGGCGTTGCGCATGGCGTTGAGCACATCCTCCGGCAGGCGCAGCAGGCGGAGCTTGTTCGCCACGGCCGACTGCGACTTGCCCAGCCGCCGCGCGCACTCCTCCTGGCTCAGGCCGAAGAGCCGGATGAGCTGCGCGATGCCGCGCGCCTCCTCGAGAAAGTCGAGGTCGTTGCGCTGGAGGTTTTCCACCAGCGCGATGAAGCTCGCCTCCTCGAGATCCAGCTCCATGACGATGCACGGCACCTCACTGAGCCCCGCCATGCGCGCGGCGCGCAGGCGGCGCTCCCCGGCCACGAGCTCATACCCGCCCTGCCGCGGCCGCACGGTCAGCGGGCTGAGCACGCCGTACTCGGCGATGCTGCGCGAGAGCTCCTCGAGCTGCGCCGGGGAAAAATTCTGCCGCGGCTGGACCGCGCTCGGCGCGATCGCGTCCACCGCCAGATACACGATGCTGCCGCGGGCCGCGCGGCTGCGATGGTTGGAAAACTGCATAGCACACCCTCCATATCTTGTGTTTTACAACACAAAAATAATCCACATATTGCGCAAAACGCGGCGAAATCGGGCGCGCGCAGAAAAAAAGAGGGCGGACTGCTTACAGTCCGCCAAAAACAGGGTCGTGGGATAAAGATATGAGCCGTGGCTTCCAAACTGCGGAAGTCAATTGGATAAGCTGTGATGGTATTGTAGCGCCGGGCGCGCAAAATGTAAAGAGCGAACGGTGTCGTCCGGGCACTAGTTTTGTCGGCGGCGGAATCTTTTTTCGCGCGCCGGGCATACTGACCGGGAGTACACAGCAAAGGAGATGGAAGCATATGCAGGTGATCGACCGCATCGCGCTGATCCTCGCGATCATCGGCGGGCTCAACTGGGGCAGCATCGGTCTGTTCCGGTTCGATCTCGTGGCGTGGATCTGCGGCGGGCAGGCCTCCGTGGTCGCCCGCGTGATCTACACACTCGTGGGTCTGGCCGCGATCTGGTGCATTTCCCTGCTCTTCCGCGGCCGCGACGAGATCGACGGCGACACGGAGGACGCGTAATGCCACCGGCAGCGAAAAACGGCATGGCCGACGCCATGCCGTTTTTTTGCGCGCTTATCCCAGCCGCTGCATCGCCAGCGCGCTGCCGGGGAAGCGGTCGAACGCATCGAGCGGCGGCAGATACGCCTCCAGCGCGTGCACCAGCTCGCCGCCGAGCAGGCCGCCGAGCGTGTTGAGCATCAGGTCGTCCACGTCACACAGGCGGTACGAGCCGCGGAACACGAAAAACAGCCCCGTGAGCTGCCCCAGCTCAATGAACGCCGAAAACGCGAGCGACGCGAGCGCGACCCTGCCAAGATCCAGCCCGCAGACATAGCGCAGGTACATACCAAACGGCATCAGCATCAGAATGTTGCACACGACCTGCAGCACCGTGCGGTCCAGCAGCGCCGGCAGATAGGTGTGCGCATCGGAGAGCACGAGCGGCGTCTCGCGCAGGAAATCGGCCACAAACTGAAACGGCACGAGCTGGATCCGGTGCGTGCTCAGCTTTGCCGCCTGCGCCGCATCCGGCAGCGGGAAAAACACGAGCGCCAGCACGCACAGCACATAAAACAAAAACAGACCGCCGAACACGGTGCGCACCCAGTTGAAGCAGCGCGCACGCACCTGCCGGTAGAAAAACGGCACGGCCACCAGCGCCGCGATGAGCGAAAACGCATAAGCCGCCAGCCGGATACTGCCCAGAAGATTTGTCATGATCCTTGCCTCCCATGGGGCGCTCCCGCCCCGGTTTCTGGCATCAGTATAGCGCCGGACGGCATCACACCGCCATCGTTTTGGCTTACAGTTGGCTTACATCTTCGTAAGGCGGCGCGGCAGGGCGCAAAAAAGCCGGGCGCGTCTCAATGGACGCGCCCGGCCGTGCGGACAGATATTCCCCCTCAGGCGACGAGGAAGAACTTCACGAGGAAGATCACCGAGATGACATACGTCAGCACGGAGACGTCCTTGCCCTTGCCCGTGCAGAGCTTGAGCACGGAGTAGCTGATCAGGCCCAGACCGATGCCGTGGCCGATGGAGCCGGAGATCGGCATGGAGATGAGCATGATGGCCACCGGCAGGCTCTGATACATGTCGTCAAAGTCGATCTTCTTGAGGCCGCCGAGCATGAGCAGGCCGACGTAGATGAGCGCGGAGCTCGTCGCGGCGGCGGGGATGATGGCGGCGATGGGCGCGAGGAACATGCTCGCGAGGAAGAGCACGCCGGTCGTCAGCGCGGTCAGACCCGTGCGGCCGCCGGCCTCGACGCCGGAGGCGGACTCGACGAACGTCGTGACGGTGGACGTGCCGGTGCACGCGCCCGCGACGGTACCGACGGCGTCGGCCAGCAGCGCCTCGCGCATGCGCGGCATGTTGCCGTCCTTGTCGACCATGCCGGCGCGGCTCGCCGTGCCGACGAGGGTGCCGATGGTGTCGAACATGTCAATGATGCAGAACGTGATGACGAGCGTCACGACCGTGAACCAGCCGATCTCGCCAAGAGCGGCAAAGTCGAACTTGAACAGGGTCGTCTCGGCCATGTCGCCGAACGCGGGCACGAAGGACGCCCCCTTGAGCGACGCGAACGGGTTCGTGTGCAGGAAGATGGCCTCGCCCGCCCAGTAGATGCCGGACGCGCAGAGCATGCCCAGCAGCACGGAGCCCTTGATCTTCCTGTGCGCGAAGAGCACGATCAGAAACAGGCCGATGAACATGGTCACGACCGTGAGCACCATCTGCGGGTAGCCGTCGCCCATGTTGGCCTTGGCGAGGCTGGGCGTGAGCGCGCCGAAGAAATCGCGCATGACGTAAAACGGGCCGCCGTCGCTCGAGTACACGCCGGCGTTGGAGCCGATGCCGATGTTGAGCAGCATGAGGCCGATGGCCGGCGCGATGCCGAGCCGGATGCCGAGCGGGATGGCCTCGACGATCTTCTCGCGCACCTTGAGCACCGAGAGAATGATGAACACGATGCCCTCGATGAGGATGACGCACAGCGCCGTCTGGAACGACTGCAGGTAGCTCATGCCGGTCAGGCTGACGATGTTGGCCACGACGACGGCGAAAAAGCTGTTGAGGCCCATGCCGGGTGCCATGGCAAAGGGCTTGTTGGCCGCGAACGCCATGACGAGCGTGCCGACGGCGGAGGCAATGCACGTGGCGAGGAACACGCCGTTCCAGAGCTGCGGGCCGCCCTCGGCGCCGAAGCCGGTCAGCAGGTTCGGGTTGAGCGCGATGATGTACGCCATGGTCATGAACGTCGTCAGACCGGCGACGATCTCGGTGCGCGCGGTGGTGTTGTTTTCTTTCAGGTGAAAGAGCTTTTCCATTGGGATCCCCTCTCCGTAAAGTTTTTGCCGGGAAACGCAAAACGCCGTCAGTATAACGCGATTTGCCCCGCCTGTCAACGACAAAAACCGGACACGGAATGTCCCGTGTCCGGCCCTGAAATTTCCGGTGTTTTTTTACCCCTGCGCGGGGCAGTCGCGCTCGTGGCAGGTGAAGAGAATGACCTGCCGGTGCTGCGCGATCTCGTGAAAGAGCGCCATGGCGCGCTTGGCGCGCGCATCGTCGAAATTCACGAGCGTGTCGTCGAGCACGAGCGGGCACGGATCGTCCGCCGGGCACGTCAGCTCGCACAGCGCCAGCCGCACGGACAGGTACAGCAGGTCCGCCGTCCCGGCCGAGAGATAGGCCGTGTCACGCGGCGTCGGGTCGTCGGCGCTGCGCGCCTTGGCCGACAGGTCGCGCGCAAGCACGAGCTCGTCATAGCGCCCGTCGGTGAGGTAGTCCATATAGTCCGCCGCCTTCTGCGCCAGCTGCGGGGAAAAGCGGCTCTGCAGTTCGCTATCCGCGCGGCCGAGCGTCTCGATCGCGAGCGCAATGGCGGCGTACTGCCGCTCGAGCGCGTCGCGCCGTTCGAGCAGCTGCGCGTGCTCGCTGCCCAGCGCCATCGGGTCGCCGATGGCGAGCGCCGCACCCGTGAGCTGCGCCTGCTGCGTGCGCAGGCGCGTGCGCACGCTCTCGAGCGCGCACTTGCGCTGGTAGAGCGCGGCGGCCTCGCCCGTGCCGCTCTCAAAGTCGAGGCTTTGCAGCAGCCGCTCGTGCGTCTCGCACTGGTGCTCGCGCGCATCCTCGAGCGCGGCGGCGGCTTTCTGCTCCGCCTGCATGGCGGCCGCGCACGCACGGTAGGCAGCCCTATGCACCTCCGCCTGATAGTAGATGCCGTCCGCGTCCTGCGCGCCGTAGCTGCGCAGGAGCTCCCCGAGCGCGGCGGCGGCCTGCTGCGCGCGCTTTTTGCCGCCTCTGGCAACGATCAGCAGCACGACGGCCAGCACCGCAAGCGCGATGGCCGCATAATACAGCGGCTGCGCCACAAGATAACCCAGCGCCGCACACAGCGCGGCCAGCACGAGCGCCGCGATCCAGAAATACGGCTTGCCGCCGTGCTCCGCCGTCCCGGCGAGGGACTCGGCCCGCTGCGCGTCGCGCTCGGCGGTCTCGCCCGCCTCGTCCGGCGTCTGCACACCGAAGTGCGTCTGCTCGAGCGCGGTGCGCCTGGCCGCGGCGTCCCGCCGGGCCTGCTCGAGCGTCTGCTCGAGCGTGCGCAGATTCGATTTCTCCTCGCCCATGCTGCTCAGCGCCGCGCGGCGCTGCCGCTGCCGGGCGGCGTTCATCTGCTCGGTCACGGTCTGCAGCTCCGCGTCCGTCTGCGCGATCTCGGCGGCGCAGGCCGCCTGCTCCTGCGCGTTGCGCTCGAGCCGGTGCAGCTGCTCTTCCACCGTCGTGATGCGGCCCTCCAGCTCCGGCAGCGCGCCGTGCTGGCCGCTGCGCCGGCGGCGCAGCCACGCGCGCAGCTGCGCGTCGGCCTCGGTGTAGGAGCTTGCCTCCTCGCCGGAGGTCACGATGGCGGAAATGCGCTTTTCCAACTCCGGCGTGCCCGTCACGACGAGGCCGCCCTGCCCGATGAACGCGGTGCGCGCGAACACCTCGGCCGACACGCCCGTGAGCTGCTCGCCCGCGTCCGCCGCCGTCAGGCCCGGCACCGGGATGTCCGTGCCGGTGTACACCGCCGAAAAGCCGCGCAGCGGCGCATTCGGTGCCTCCGTCCAGCGGCGGATCGTGATGCGTTTTCCGCCCTGCTCGAGTTCGAGCTTGCCCGCCATGGGCTTGCCGCTCCAGGGCGCGTATTTCTGCTTGTCGGGCACGAACCCGGCGCGTGCGCGCTGGGACGTGTCGATCCCGTAGAGCATGGCGCGCAGGAACGCACACCACGTGCTCTTGCCGCTCTCATTCGGCGCGTAGATGATATTCAGGCCCGTGTCGAGCCGCAGCTGCTCGCCGTCGAGCGTGCCGAACGTGCCCTGCATATGCCGGATGATCACAGCGTCACCACCTCCTCGTCGTGGTCCAGTGCCGCAAGGCCCCAGCGCGCGGCCATGACGATGGTTTCACGCGCGCGGTCTGTTGCAGCAGCGTCGTATTGTTGCTTCAGTTGGGCCAGAAACTGCCCGCGCAGCGTGCCCTCGCCCGCCCGCGCCCAGAGATCGCGGCGTGCGCGCGTCTCGTCGCGCAGCTGCAGCGCGAACACCCGGCCCTCGAGCGCTGCGCGCAGCGCGGCGGGGTTCGGCGCGCGGTCGGTCTCGCCCGTGAGCACGATGCGGTAGATATTGCGCGCAGCCCCCTCCGGCAGCGCCGCGAGCGCCGCCTGCACGGGGTCCGCGTCCGTGACGTCCACGCGCAAAATCTCATACCGCCGCCCGGGCACAGGCACAAACCGCGCCTGCACGTCGCCCGCAGCGACGTCCACGAGCAGCACGCCTTTCTCCCCCGTCTCGTCAAAGCCGCGGCCCTCCATGCAGCCCGGCCAGGCGTACACCGTGCCCCCGGCGCGCTGCACGCCGCCAAAGCGGTGCACGTGGCCGAAGGCGGCGTAGTCCAGCCCGCTGGCTGCAAGGTCCGCCGCCGACACGGGGTTATAGGCGGACGCGGGGTTGCCCACCTCGCCGTGCACGCAGAGCACGTCGAGCAGCCCTGCCTGCTTCGGCACGGAAAAGCCCCGCAGCATCCCGGGGCAGCGGCTGTCGGTGAACGCCGCGCCCCAGACGCGCACGCCCAGCTCCGGCAGCGTCACCGCCTCGATGCGCGGCGTGCGGAAGATATGTACGTTCTCCGGGAACGTCAGGCGCGCATACGGCGCGCCCGCGCTGTAATAGTCGTGGTTGCCGGGCACGAGAAACACCTCCGAAGCGCAGCCGGCAAACGTCTCGGCGAGCGCTTTGGCTGTCTCGGGGTAGGGGCTCGCGCTGTCGAGCAGGTCGCCCGCGAGCAGGATGATCTGCGCCCCGTGCGCCCGCGCCAGCTCCGGCAGAGCGCGCAGAAGGTCGCGCTGCTCCCGGCGGCGCTGCGCCGCCTGCGCGAGCGTGAGCGCCTCAAACGGCGAGTCGAGGTGCAGATCCGCCGCGTGCAGGATGCGCACGCTCATCTCAGGCGCACCAGGCGCACGTCGCGGCAGCGGCCGGTGTCGCTGTCGACCTCGAAGATCGCGCCCTCGAGCTTGGCCGCGCCCATGGCGGCCTCATAGCGCCGCGGCGGGTCGCCGAGGAACTTGCCGATCGACTGCTCCGGCGCGATGCCGAGCACGGCGTTGGCCGGACCCGTCATGCCGAGGTCGGTCAGGTAGCCCGTGCCCTCGGGCAGCACCTCGGCGTCGGACGTCTGCACGTGCGTGTGCGTGCCCCAGACGGCCGTCACGCGCCCGTCGAGGTAAAAGCCCATGGCGCGCTTTTCGCTCGTGGCCTCGGCGTGCATGTCGACGAGGACGATCTTCGCCTGCGTCTGGTCGAGGATGTCGTCCACGACGAGGAAGGGATTATCCGTGTTCACATCGAGCGTGAAGCGCCCCATGAGGTTGATGACGCAGATCGGCCCGCCGCGCACGGAGTATTCGCCCCAGCCGCGGCCCGGGCACTGCGGCGCGAAGTTCGCCGGACGCAGGATGCGCTTTTTCTGCTCGAGATACGGCTGCAGCTCGTAGCGCGTCCACGTGTGGTTGCCGAGCGTGATGACGTCGGCCCCAGCGGCGAAGATGGCGTCGGCCTGCTTCGGCGTCACGCCGACGACGTTGGCGTTTTCGCCGTTGACGACGGTGAAATCAATGTGCTCCTGCTCCTGGAACGCGCGCAGGCGCTCGGTCAGAAACGTCAGGCCGGGCGCACCCACAACGTCGCCCACGGCCAGAATACGCAAGATCATGCGGATCCCTCCCATGCGATCGGAAGAAAATTTGATAATAAAAATAGTATACCACCGACGGCAGCGGGGAATCAATCCAGAAACTGGCGCGGCGCAGATTTCATAGCTTTTTGTCCGCGCGCGCATACTAGCCGTGCAGCAGTGCAGCTGCGAAGGGAGGCAGAAACGTGAAAGGAGACAGCAAAATGAATGCAATGCAGTTTGCCAAGGGCATGAGCATCGGCATGGGTGTCGGCATGGCGGTCGGCACGGCGGCGGGCTGGATGATGCACCCGCAGAAAAAGCGCATGAACAACATCGTGGCGGACGCGGTGCGCACGGTCAGCGACGTGACGGACACCATCCGCGACACGATGGGCTGGTAAAAACGCAAAAAAGGAAAACTTTTTTGAAAAAGGGCTTGCAATTCCGGCCGGGCTATGCTACTATACTTAGGCGCGTTAGGAGCGCACTAAGCGCCGTTAGCTCAGCTGGATAGAGCGTCTGGCTACGGACCAGAAGGCCGGGGGTTCGAATGCAAGCTGGTTTCGTACAAATTTACGGCCTGCGTCGGCAGAGATGCAAACGGTAAGCAGATTCGCTATTACCGCACATGGACGCCGCCACGTGAATACGCTCCAGCGAAGGCCCGAAAATGCGCGCAGATGGAAGCAACCCAATGGGAACAAGCCATCCGTAAGCACGGCATAAACGGTACGCAAGCGCTTGACTGTGCAGCCGCTCGCCGCGCAGAAAAGACCGACTTCTGCGCATTTATCACTGACACATGGCTCCCCATTCAGGTATGCAACGGCAGCAAGAAGCCCAAAACCGAGGACTTTTACAAAAGCATGACCAAGCTGATCTGCAAGTACTTTGACGGCTGGTTCCTGCAAGACATAAGACCTATCGACATCCAGAAGTACTTCATCTATCTGCGCACAGAATACACAGGCAAGTCCGGAAAGCCGCTCACGGCTAAAACACTTTCACATCAATACAGCACATTGCATCTGATTTTCGGTTACGCCGAACAGCAGGAGCTCATTTCGAAAAATCCGATGCGCAAAGTGGATGCGCCGAAGAAAGAAAAGCGGCCGGTGGACGCACTCACGCAAGCGCAGGCTCAGCGTTTCTTTCAATGTCTGCATGACTGTCCGCTGGATTTTCAGTGTATGCTGCACCTGCTGATCACAACTGGCATCCGCCGCGGCGAATGTTTGGGACTGAAGTGGAAGGATATTGACGCCCGCGCCGCCACGCTCAACATTGCACGCAATGTGACCTATACAGTCAAAAGCGGAACCATCGTCAGTTCCCCAAAAACAGCCGCCGGTATTCGCACGGTTCCCCTGCTGGGGGCCACATTGTCTCTGCTGCAGTCCTATCGGAACCAACAGTGCAGCGCACATCCGGGAATCAACCTTGATGAAGTGTTCCTGTTCCCGAGCAGCACTGACCTTTTTCACCCCCGCGACCCGAATGCCGTTACGCGCAAAGTCAAGCGCTTTATGTGCAGAAGCGGCCTGCCAAACATGTCCCCACACGATCTTCGGCACCCGTATGTCAAGCACACGACAAAAATTTTTAGCTTGCGCTTGATGGATTTTCAAGCGCAGGCTTATCCTGATGCTC
>PPYE01776193.1_pt1 | contig 116788 bp, 89 predicted proteins | sample 1559881 | NCBI WGS metagenome assembly PPYE01 (sample SAMN08240022, study PRJNA423297) | Human gut metagenome, whole genome shotgun sequencing project.
ACAGTTTAGGCAACGAGATGTCCCATGCCTATGGCTGGCTGCCATAAATCAAGGGGCAAATATATAGTAACAGGAGACGCTATGGAAGAGACAAGAAAAATCGGAGATTACTCCGTAAAGTATTCCATGTATATCGGGCACAAGGATATTGCTTTGGGCGAGAATCCCAACGCCGACAAGGATGAACGGTATATGTGCTGCTTTGTGGAGACCAACGCCATATTCGAACGCTATTCCGGGGTGCTGGTCAGCGACGATTTTGCAGAGATTGCAAAGGTGTTCGGGCAGCGCGTAGCGGACGCAGCCGAGGAAATCATCCAGGAAAATGAACGAGCAGATAAGGAACTCGGCATGAATGAGGAACTCACAACAAATAGTTGTAAGTCCATTTCCTATGAGGATTCCATCGAGAACAAGGTGGTTGTCGTCAAGGGTAGCATTCTCCGGCCTGAGTTCCGCCACGCCAATCACCAGCTTATGCTGTGTACCGGCGGCTTTGGCGCGCAGGCAAATGCGCGAGGCCGTACCTGCTGCTGCATTTCTCTGTACGACGGGAGAAAGACCTCCTTTTACCGCACGGATTTTCTCGGCGTCATGGATGAAAAGAAGCTTCCCGAATGGGCGCAGAAGGGCTTGGAGAAAGCAAAAGAGATGCACGCGCAGGAAAAGAAGCCGGCTAAAGAAAGAGGTGACGCAAGATGATCGAGTATGAAAAAAGAGCAATGATCGAGGTGGAGGACAAATATACCTTTCGCCAGAGCACGCAGATTTCCATGCAAACCGGACTGATCGGCCACCTCCGGGCAGACATGGATACAGACGGTAACGGCTTTTTCAGCAGTTGGTTTGACTTCCGGGAAGAGCTGAAAACCGATGAGTTCAAGGCAGAGCTTGATGATGTAATCAACTCTCTGCGTGAGGAAGGCGACATTCTTCATAACCACAGGGCGCTTGCCAAGTACTGCTATTGCACCCCCCCAAAGTCGTATGCAGGAGGAGCCGGGCTACTACGGCGTCCGCGTGGATAGCGAAAAATACGCCTACCTTCTGCGCCTGAACCCGGACAGAGGCGAATACAACCTGTACTGCTATTGCTATCGCCGGGATTGGCTCGATCAGCACCTGAAGGACGCAGAGAAAGGAATCCGTTTTATTGACAGCCATTACAAGGAGCTGTTTCGCATTCCGGATGGCGGCAAGGTGAAAATCCACTATTCGTGGAATGAAGACCAGATCCGCACCTGCCGGTATATCGACGATTACCATGTGGAGATCGGGAGCAACCTCTATCACATTTGCGAGTTTGCCGAGCGCATGGAATACGGCGGCCATACCTGCGAGCCGGTTCGGGACAACTTGCCCGAGCGGTGCTACAGCGTTCTTTCCGGCAGCGACGAAATCATTATCATCAAGCGCGGCGAAAAGGGCTACTTCAAGACGGACATTCCCGTCACCGACAAGGACGAAGCCCGGAACATCGCGAATGAGTATAATGCAAAGCTCGGCGTCAGCCGAGCGCAGGAAGAAGCCATGAAGGCCGGCTCTATGTTCGGCTTTCAGGTGCCCGCCGCAGACCCGAGAAATTATGACGCAGACGGAAAGCCCGTGATGCCGAAGGACAGAGGTGATGCACGATGAGTAAGGACGATTATCGCATCTGGTCCAATGCTGACCTTGACTATGAGGAGTGGAAAGATCGGATGGAGGAAGAATATCCGACGTTTTCCGATGACGAGCGCGTCGCCATGATGTATGAGGAAAACGGGCACTACCTTGAGGACGAACGGCTCAATCTGGACATTCAACTTTCCCAGCCCATTCTGGTTGTGGGCGATCTGGGGCTTTGGAATGGCAGGCACACGGGATACAAAGAAATTCCCAGCGGCAATGTCCGGGACTGCCTTTACTCTGATTACGACTACACCACATGGTATGTGGACCGAAACGGAGATTTCCGGTGCGATGACACCCACCATGACGGCACGAACCACTATCTCTATCGGGTGTATAAGGACAATGTTTCCCAGGCACAGAAAGACCGACTCAAAGAAAAAATCTACAACGGCACAGCCACCAGAGCAGATATCGTCCGTGTCACCCGCAGACTTGGCGATGAAATCGGGAAGGTGTACGGCTGGAGTTTTCCTGCCCATCAGAGAGAACGAGGTGAGGCACGATGAACCAAGCACTGCCGAGCGAAAGTTATATTGCCAGACTGGACTATTTGGCTTTCAACGGAAAAGTATGCAGCAGCGTTGAGTACAGTGATGAGCAGCGCTTCCTGGAAGACCTGAAGGAGTCGCTCTATCACGGAGAGCCGCTGTGCGTCGTTCTCTACCGAGACCGGAACGGCAAGACGATTTCTCGTGCGTTTCTGAACGACCTGGATACACTGCCAAAGGGACTTTCTGTTGAGGACAATCCTTACAGAAAGCTTCCGGCAATGGCTCCAAAGAAAAAAGAACACGAACCTGAGAGATAAGGAGAAGCTATGGATAAGAAGAAAGCCATCTGCGAGTATCTCCGTAAACATCATATTGGCAGAGAAAATGCCATCCACAGCAAGGAGCTTGAAAAGCTGTTTCTGCTTGACGGACGAAATATTCGCCGCAAGATCAGTGCCTTGCGACAGGATGGCTTTCCTATTTGCAGCGATGAAATGGGCTACTATTACGCAGATAACCAGAAAGAGATCAATACCACCGTCTGCCGGCTGAATGAGCTTGCGACGAAGGTGTCCAACGCCAGAACCGGGCTTTTATTTGCATCGATCCTAGGAGAGAATGTGCAGACCGTTGAGGTCACGATCAAAGTAAGATAAGGAGGGAGTGCCCATGCCGAGCAAATACAGAATCATTTTGGAGATGGCGTCCCAGACTGCCAGGGATATCGCCTCCAATGCCGACCGATATACCGATTTTCTGATTACGGCGGCAAACAACTACAAGTACAGCTTTAAGGAGCAGCTGCTCATCCATGCGCAGAAGCCGGATGCAACGGCGTGTGCGGAAATCGACACATGGAATAAACTCGGCAGATGGGTAAACAAGGGCACGAAAGGCATTGCCCTGCTGATCGACAGAGATGTTCCCTACAAGCTGAGACATGTCTTTGATATCTCCGACACCAATAGCCGCGCCGGAAGGAACATCACCCTTTGGCAGATGAAGCCGGAGTACGAATATGCGGTATCGGAAAGCCTTCAGGCCAGCTTCGGTGATGTGGAGGAGCCGCGAGATTTCCCGCACCTTCTCATAGATATTTCCGGTTATGCCGTGGAGGATAATCTTTCAGATTATCTCATGGAGTTGAACGCTGTCAAAGCCGGCAGCTTTCTGGAGGAGCTGGACGACACAAGCCTTGAAGCGTGGCTGAAAACCTCGCTGAAAAGCAGCGTCGCTTTTATGGCGCTCTCCCGTGCGGGGTATGAGCCGAGGCAGTATTTTGACCGGGAGGATTTCAGCCACCTCTTTGACTTCAACACCGTGGAGGTTATCTCCGTGCTCGGTGCCGCAGTCAGCGATATTTCTGAGATGGTCATCCGTGAAATGGGCGAAACCGTCAAGGAAATGGAGAAGGAGGAAAAGCGGAAAATTCGCACATTTGCGCAGACCGGTCCTTCTGCGTATCATAAGAACCGAACAGAAAACAAGGAAAGGAGCAACGAACATGGAACTGACCTATACGATGCAGGGGGACTATCTGATTCCCGATCTGACCGTGCCGGAGAGCCCGAAGCTTGGGAAGTATGGAATGCTGCGGCGGACATTCCTCCGCAAACACCGGGATGGGATCTACACCGGGATGCTGCTGAACGGAACACTGAACAGTCATCTGGAGGAAGTGGACCGGCAAGCCAACGAGATGATGGAACGCCTGACCCGACAGATGGCAGAGAAGCAGGGCGTGACGGAGCGCCTGAAAGCGGAAGATCAGATGAAATGGGTGCAGATGATGAATTCCATTCGCCACTCGGCGGAGGAAGTGATTCTGAACGACCTGATCTACGCGTGACGCTCCCCACAGTTGAACAGCAGCAGGAAATTATCGCAGAAGCGGAGGAAGAAAAATCCTCCGCTTTTGCTATTTCTCAGGAGGATATCGACGCCATTCTGACACGGGGCAGCGGCATCCATCAGGGCAAATTCCGCATCTATGAGCAGTTTCTCAAACAGGATTCTTCTGAGAACAATATCGCCTTTTTGAAAAACGAATACGGCATCGGCGGCGCGTATCCTGCCGTTTCCGGCAGAAATCTCGATGAGAGCCACGACGCTAAAGGAATCAAAATCAGCAGAGGCAGAATCTCTCAGCCCGATGCAGAATTGCTTTTGCGGTGGAATAAGGTCGAGAAGCGGATCGGGGAGCTGATCCGAGCCGACCGCTACCTGAGCCAAGCGGAGAAGGACGACTATCCCGCCTACCGGGAGCAGGCAGAAGCTCGGAGGAAACGAGGTGAAATCTCTGATGAGTTCCGGTCGATTGTCTATGATTACAATGACTTCGTGACGCAGCTTGGTGAGGAAAGCAAAGCATTGAATCTGTACTATCTCTCAAGCTGCTGGAGTGCGTTCAGCGTGGGCGAAAAGAAAATGCACGCCCGTACTGCGGAGGGTGACTTCATCCTCCCCATGATGCGCGAAGCAATGAATACGATCATTGCGGACAACACCCACCTGACCGCACGGTGCGAAGCCATGCTGGAAGCGTTGAACAGCGATGTGGCAAAGGCCCTTGAGCCGACCTTTGATGAGCTGAACCCTCCTCCGGAGCCCCGGAAGGAATACCGCTATCATCTCGGCGATGCAGTCTATATCGGCACACAGGAATACGAGCTACTGTCTTTTGACGAGAAGAAGGTCGTCCTCTTTGATACACAGTTCCCGCTGTTTAACAAGGAGCTGACTCGTGAAGAGTTCGATAACCGGCTCAAAGAAAATCCGCTGAATGACAGGCTGCTGCAAGTCGTGGAAGAACTCCCTGTCGCAGACAATACGAAGGCGAGAATATCCCTTGACACCGGCAGTAACAAGGTTCACTGGATTTACTTCAATCCCGATGCAGATGCAGGTGGACAGTATGTTTCCGGTGATCTTGTTTTCTCTGTTTTTGAAGAGCTTGTCGAGCAGTATGACATTGCCAACCATCCGGAAAACGCCGCCGACTTCCGAAATGACCTTGAAGAAATGTCGGATCAGTTCCTTGCGGAGATCAATACTCCGTTCTTCATGGAAGCTGAAAATGACTATGAGATGGACAGCGACTATGTCGAGTTCACACCGGAAAACCTCCTGAAGATTCACGAGGATATTCTATCTTTAGAGGCAGACCGGGAAGCAGCGCGAGAGACTGACCGATATGAGGCGGAGTTTGGTGCGGACGGCACACGGGTATTCAGAGAAACGGAAGATTTGGCAGAAGACGATTCCGAAATCGAGAGCCTAACGGACGAAGAATTGGATGCTCTGCCCATCAGCACAGTCAAAGACGGCGAGGTTGTGACCTATTCCAATGCGGAGGCCTTGCTGGATGACCAAGAAGAAGCGCTCGCTCCGCCTCCGCAGGTGAAAAAGCCTCCCAGGGTCGTGCCTCATGTGCTGCACCAGGAGATCAACACCGAGTACCGAACTAACTTCCAAATCGAGAGCGATGATATCGGCGTGGGCACGCCGCTGGAACGGTTCTATCACAATATCCGTGCCATTCAGCTTCTGAATAAGCTGGATGCGGAAAGCCGGTTGGCGACACCCACCGAGCAGCGCATACTTGCCGACTATGTGGGCTGGGGCGGTCTCTCTGAGTTTTTCAAAGAGGACAATCCCCATTATACCGAGCTGAAGAATGTGCTTTCCGATGAGGAATATGCGTCGGCAAGAGAATCCACGTTGACGTCCTTCTATACGCCGCCCGTGGTGATCAAGGCGGTGTACAGTGCCTTGGAGAATATGCACTTTCAGACCGGCAATGTGCTGGAGCCCTCCTGCGGCATCGGCAACTTTATGGGGCTTGTTCCCGAAAGCATGAATGACGCGAAGTTCTACGGCGTGGAGCTGGACAGTATTTCCGGGCGGATCGCCCAGCAGCTGTATCAGAAAAACAGCATCGCGGTGCAAGGCTTCGAGAATACAAACCTTCCCGACAGCTTCTTTGACGCTGCAATCGGCAATGTTCCATTCGGGCAGTTCAAGGTGCCGGACAAGCGCTATGATAAGCACAACTTCCTCATTCACGATTATTTCTTCGGTGCGACTCGTTCCTAAGTGAAAAGCTTAGGTGCAAATTTTGAAAGGCAGGTGAACCAGAATATTTGCAAACTAACAATTCGATTGGTGGAATGATGGGGTAACGCCCTGAAACGCCATCCTTAATACTCCGACTGGCTCTGCTCAAAAGGCAGATGTTCAGAAGCTCGGTGAAGTCGGCAGAGAGCTACCGTCTTGCGGCTGTGTGAACACCGCAACGAAAGCTGTCCAGCGGTGGATGGTGTAGCCTATATGCCGGAGGTCTACAAAATATCTATGGTGAGAATGACCGTAAAAAGTCTGACGAATCCTCGAATGTAAGGGTCTATAAGTAGGCTGTATAGAAATGTGCAGTTATCCAAACGGATAGTATGTGGGGAAAAGTAAAAATCGAAGATATGAAATTCCCTATGCCGTTACAGGCGGTATCAAGCATACAGGCTTAGAGAGGACACCTACGGATATATGTATAGATAGAATTGTTGGAACGAGGAAAGCAGAAAAGCTAACCAATGGTTAGTAAACGCAGGAAATCATAACTGCGTGAGTTTTCTGTGAGAGCGATGGCACGACCGTTGATGTTTCTGTAATGTAAACGGAGGAACAGCCATTAGCCGTTTATGATTTTCAAATAATAACAAAGTAAACATTCACAGCTTCGAGTATGACAAAGAAAATCAAATCCGAAAGGAGGAGATGCCTGTGACAACTACGAAGCAGAAAAAGAACTCAAAACTACGCTATTTGGAGTATTACGACCTGCAAGATACGCTTGATATGTTGTATGCGGATAGTGGACGAAGAAAGATTTTCAATAATCTTATGCAGCTTATCGAGAGCGAGGAAAATATTCGCCTTGCATATCGTAACATTAAACGCAATTCTGGAAGCAATACAAGCGGAGTAGACAAACTGACGATTAAGGATATTGAAAAGATACCCGAAACGAGGTTTGTTGAAATTGTGAGAAAGAAACTCCAATGGTATAAACCCAAAGCAGTTAGGAGAGTTGAAATTCCAAAGCCCAACGGAAAGCTAAGACCGCTGGGTATCCCTGCAATATGGGATAGGATAGTCCAACAATGTATTCTCCAAATTCTTGAACCTATCTGTGAAGCTAAATTTAGTGACAGAAGTAACGGATTTCGACCTAACAGGTCGGCAGAACACGCTATCGCACAAGCCTATGCGTTTATGCAAAAATCACACCTGCACTATGTTGTGGACATTGATATTAAAGGCTTCTTTGATAATGTCAGTCACAGCAAGCTGATGAAACAGATGTGGAATATGGGGATACAGGATAAGAAATTGCTATGTGTAATAAAAGAAATGCTGAAGGCTCCGATTGTTTTACCCAATGGAGAAACAATTTATCCGCAAAAAGGAACACCGCAAGGTGGAATCCTATCACCACTTCTTTCTAATATTGTTCTGAATGAATTGGATTGGTGGATAGCGAGCCAGTGGGAAAAGCAACCTGCTCACAATATTCGTGACCATATCACAAAAACAGGTGCTACTCACAGAGGTCGAGCCTATGACGCATTCCGCAAGTCTGGTCTAAAAGAAATGCACATGGTTAGGTATGCAGACGATTTTAAGATATTCTGCTCAAACCGAAAGGACGCAAAAAGAGCGTATGAAGCAACAAAAGCGTGGCTTCATGACCGTTTGAAGTTAGAGGTAAGTGAAGAAAAATCTAAAATCGTAAATTTGAAAAAGGGCTATTCGGAATTTCTGGGTTTTAAACTCACTCTTATGAAAAAAGGTGCGTCCTATGTTGTCAAATCACATATCTGTGATAAGGCAAAAAGGCGAGAAACGGACAAGCTGAAAGGTCAAATCAAAAAGATAGCACATCCCAAAAACGATGAGGAACGAGTAACCCTCATCAATGAGTACAACGCTATGATTATGGGTATGCACAACTATTTTCAGATTGCGACCTGTGTAAGTTCGGATTTTGCAGACATGGGACGAGAAGTTGATGTTGTGAAATTAAGCCAATTAAAGCGAAAGGCACTTTCCACAAAGGGAGATTACAAAGGGTTTTCGTTCATTGAAAAGAAATACGGAAAAAGCAAACAAATCCGTTTTTACAGCGGAAAGCCTTTGGTTCCTGTGGGATATATCAAGCACAAGAATCCCATGTGGAAGAAAAAATCGGTGTGTAAATACACCCCAGAGGGTAGACAGAAAATTCATAAAAATCTTGGCATAGACACCAATACTATGCTCCTACTTATGAGAACAAAGGAAGTTGGTAGAAGTGTTGAGTATATGGATAACCGAATTTCTCTCTATGTGGCACAATACGGAAAATGTGCAATAACAGGACAAATACTGGCGTTGCATGAAATTCATTGTCACCACAAAAAGCCTGTCAGTCAAGGTGGAAATGATAGATACGAAAACTTGATTATTTTGCACAAGGATATACACCGATTGCTACACGCAACAAAAGAAACAACAATCAAAGCTTACCTTTCACAACTGCAACTCACCTACAAACAGAAGGCAAAGCTGAACAAGCTACGCCAACTGGCAAATTTGCAAGCTATCTAATATTAAAATGAGTTTCTTTACTGCTCGAACATTGTAAGTTTACTTTAGTTAATACCGAATCATAAACGGTGGAACGCCGTGTGCGGTGAAAGTCGCACGCACGGTGTGGAGCGGGGGAAAAGGTGGAAAGCGGTGCTGACGCACCGCTCAGACCTTACCTATCGCTATCCCGCACCTTGGATAAGGTGAGACCCGGCGGCGTGATCGCCTTCATTACCTCAAAGGGTACGATGGATAAGGAAAACCCCAATGTCCGAAAGTATATTGCCCAGAGAGCCGACCTGCTCGGCGCTATCCGGCTGCCGAACGACACCTTCAAGGCCGCTGCCGGCACGGAGGTCACATCGGACATTATCTTCCTCCAAAAGCGTGACCGATTGGTGGATATTGAGCCCGATTGGGTGCATCTGGCCACCGACGCCAATGGCATCCGGATGAACGCCTATTTTGTGGACAACCCTGAAATGGTGTTGGGCGACATGCAGATGGTCAGCGGGCCTCACGGCATGGAGTCCGCCTGTATTGCTTATGAAAATGCAGAGCTTGAGGACCTCTTGCGGGATGCCATCCAGAACATTCATGCCGAGATTACCGAATTTGAAATCGACGATCTTGAAGCGGAGGATGAGGACCTTTCTATTCCCGCTGACCCTGATGTGCGCAATTTCAGCTTCACGGTGGTGGACGGCAAGATTTATTACCGTGAAAACAGCCGCATGAATCCCGTGGATGTTTCCGCGACTGCCGAAAGCCGCATCAAAGGCATGATTGCCATCCGTGATTGTGTCCGGACGCTGATTGAGTACCAGACGGAGGACTATCCCGATGCCGATATCAAGGCAGAGCAGGAAAAACTCAATCGCCTCTATGATGATTTCAGCAAAAAATATGGGCTTATCAGCGCAAGAGCCAACAATTCGGCTTTCAATTCCGACAGCTCCTACTGCCTGCTTGCCTCCCTGGAGGTGCTGGATGATGAGGGCAACTTCCTCCGCAAGGCAGATATGTTCTCCAAACGAACCATCAAGCAGAAGGTAACGGTGCAGTCGGTTGACACGGCTTCCGAGGCCTATGCTCTGTCCCTTGCGGAAAAAGCGAGAATCGACATGCCATATATGTCGCAGCTTTCCGGTAAAACCGAGCAGGAGCTGTTCGAGGATTTGAAGGGTGTTATTTTCCTCAACCCCATGCACATAAGCGAAGAGGACGGCAAGCCGAAGTATCTCCCTGCCGATGAATATCTCTCCGGCAATGTCCGTGAAAAGCTCCGTTGGGCAAAGCGAAGTGCGGAGCTCTACCCCGAGGATTACGGAGAGAATGTCCGTGCTCTTGAGGCGGTACAGCCGGTTGACCTGACGGCAAGTGAAATTTCCGTGAGGCTTGGCGCAACATGGCTGCCTCCGGAAACCATCGAGGAGTTCATGTTTGAACTGTTCGGCACCCCACGCTACTGCCAGTGGAACATCCATGTTCACTACGCGCAGTACACCGGCGAATGGAATGTGGAGGGGAAATCCTATGACCGCAGCAATGTGAAAGCTCACAATACCTACGGTACCGGTAGAGTCAACGGTTATAAGATTATGGAGGAAACCCTGAACCTCCGTGATGTGAGAATTTTCGACTATATTGAGGATGCAAACGGCAGGAAAACGGCTGTGCTCAATAAGAAAGAGACCGCTATCGCCCAGGGCAAGCAGGAGCTTATCAAGCAGGCCTTTGCAGACTGGATATGGAGCGATCCGGAACGCCGGGAGCAGCTAACCAAGCTGTATAATGAGAAGTTCAACAGCATTCGCCCCCGTGAGTATGACGGCAGCCACCTGAATTTCGTGGGAATCAATCCGGAGATCACGCTGAGGCCGCATCAGGTCAATGCCATTGCCCATATCCTCTACGGCGGCAACACCCTGCTTGCGCATGTAGTTGGGGCTGGGAAGACCTTCGAGATGGTAGCGGCGGCCCAAGAGAGCAAACGGCTGGGCTTGTGTCAGAAAAGCCTGTTTGTGGTCCCCAATCATCTGACGGAGCAATGGGCGAGCGAATACCTCCAGCTCTATCCCTCCGCCAATATTCTTGTCGCCACCAAGAAGGACTTTGAGACCAAGAACCGCAAGAAGTTCTGCGGGCGCATTGCCACCGGCGACTACGATGCGGTCATCATTGGGCACAGCCAATTTGAAAAGATCCCCGTGTCCCTGGAACGACAGCGTGCCATCCTGCAGCAACAGCTGGATGAAGTGCTGGACGGCATTTCTGAATTGAAGAAAAACCGTGGGGATAATTTCTCCATCAAGCAGCTGGAGCGAACCAAGAAAACGGTCAAGCAGAAGCTGGACAAGCTCAACGATCAGTCCCGCAAGGATGATGTTGTGACCTTTGAGGAGTTGGGCGTTGACCGTATCTTCATCGATGAGGCGCATTACTATAAAAACCTCGCCGCATTTACAAAAATGCGGAATGTGGGCAACATCAGCCAAACCGAGGCCATGAAGTCCAGCGACCTGTATATGAAGTGTCGGTATTTGGACGAGTTGACCGGCGGCAGAGGCGTTGTGTTTGCCACCGGCACGCCCATCTCCAATAGCATGGTGGAGATGTACACCATGCAGAAGTATCTCCAGTACGGAGCGCTGCGCAGGAATGACCTTCTCCACTTCGATGCCTGGGCCTCCACCTTCGGCGAGACGGTGACGGCTATCGAGCTTTCTCCGGAGGGCACGGGCTACCGCGCCAAAACAAGGTTTGCGAAGTTCTATAATCTACCGGAGCTCATGGCAATGTTCAAGGAGACCGCAGATATTCAAACGGCGGATATGCTCAAGCTCCCCGTGCCGGAGGCCCATTACCACAGCGTTGTTTTGAAGCCATCGGAAACGCAAAACGAAATGGTGGCCTCTCTTTCAGAACGAGCCGAGCGTGTCCGCAATAAGATGGTGGATTCCAGCGTGGATAACATGCTCCTCATCACCAATGACGGCAGAAAGCTCGCCTTGGATCAGCGACTCATGAACGAAATGCTCCCCGACAGCGAGACAAGCAAGGTGGGCGCGTGTGCGGAGAATGTTTTTGATATTTGGCAGCGCACCGCCGATCAGAAATCGACACAGATGGTATTCTGCGACCTGTCTACGCCCCACGGCGACGGCAAGTTCAATGTGTACGATGATCTCCGAAACAAGCTGATTGCCAAGGGCGTTCCGGCAGAGGAAATCGCCTATATCCATACGGCAAATTCCGAGGCGCAAAAGAAAGAGCTGTTTGGCAAGGTGCGCTCCGGTCAGGTGCGTGTGCTCATCGGTTCCACGCAGAAAATGGGAGCCGGCACCAATGTGCAGACGAAGCTTGCGGCACTTCATCATTTGGATTGTCCGTGGCGACCGTCTGACCTGCAGCAGCGGGAAGGACGAATCATCCGCCAGGGCAACGAAAACAAGGAGGTCGATATTTACACCTATGTCACGGAGAACACCTTCGACAGCTACCTGTATCAGCTGGTGGAATCCAAGCAGAAGTTCATTGGGCAGATCATGACCAGCAAATCCCCGGTGCGCTCTGCGGAGGACATTGACGAAACCGCCCTGAGCTATGCGGAAATCAAGGCGCTGTGCGCCGGCAATCCCCACATCAAGGAGAAGATGGATCTGGACATTGATGTGTCCCGTCTGAAGCTGCTCAAGGCCAACCATCTGAGCCAGCGCTATGCTCTGGAGGATCAAATTCTGAAGGAGTTTCCGCAGAAAATCAAATCGTTGGAGCAGCGCATTGAGGGCTATCAGGCGGATATTGACCAGCTAAAAAGAAATACCGAGCCCAACGAGGACGGTTTCTCTCCCATGATTATGCCGGGCGGCACGGTAAGAGAAAAGAAGGCTGCCGGCGATGCCATCCTCGGCCTTTGCAAGTCCATGACAAGCCCCGACCCGATTCCCATCGGTCAGTACCGAGGCTTTGATATGGAGCTGTCCTTCGATACCTTCAGCCGGGAATATAAAATCACGCTGATTCACCAGCTGCGGCATACGGTCACGCTGGGCTCGGACGTCTTCGGCAATATTCAGCGACTGGATAACACCCTCGGCGCTTTTGAGGAACGAATGGCAGCGTGTGCCGATCAGCTGGAGAACACCCGGGTTCAGCTTGAAAACGCAAAGGCTGAGGTACAGAAGCCCTTTCCCCAGGAGGAAGAACTGAAAACCAAATCGGCACGGCTAAATGAACTGAATGCGATGCTCAATCTCGACAAAAGAGAGAACGAGATCGTGGACGGTGAGCGAGCCGATGAAGAACCGAGCCGCTCCAGCGATGACAGGGAGCGATGAAATCATTCGCACATTTGCAGCACGGCACTTCCGCCGCTACAATGAAGCGAGATCAAAGGACGGAGGTGCCTGATATGTTCAGACGCAAAAATGATAAGCGAATTGTTGAGTTAAATCCGGAAGAACTCCGGCTCGCTAAATATGCGCTCCTTGGGTTCCGAAATAAGCTGGTCGCGCAGGGCAAACCGACGGAAGATATCAATGCGCTGTTGCTGAAAATCATGAAATAACCAATGATAGCCGCAGGGAGTAAAAACCTTGCGGCTATCATAAACTAAGGAGGTCGATAATCTAAAATGTGCGCGAGGCAGCTTGGATTCGCCCATGAAATGTGCGAAACGGATTGACAATCGCCCATTTTTTGTGTATAATGAAGCAGGAAACTCATGCTGGAGAGTGATTCAGATGTATTTGAAAAGAAAAGTAGATGCCTTCTTAGAGGAATGGAAAGCAGATAAAAACAGAAAGCCCCTTATTGTCAAGGGAAGCCGTCAAATAGGCAAAACGGAATCGATCTTGCATTTTGCTGCCGATCATTACGAAAATGTGATCGAGATCAATTTTGTCCGTGACGAGAAATACAAGGGAATCATCGCGGACGGATATGAAGCCGCTGACATTATCAAGAACATTTCACTCATTGACCCGACAAAGAAGTTTGTGCCCGAAAAGACGCTGATCTTCTTCGACGAGATTACGGAGTTTCCTGAAATTGCAACATCGCTCAAGTTCTTCTGCATAGATGGGCGGTTTGATGTGATTTGCAGTGGGTCAATGCTGGGAGTCAATTACAAGAAGATCGAAAGCAACAGCGTAGGGTATAAAAAAGACTATGAGATGTTTTCGATGGATTTCGAGGAGTTCTTGTGGGCAAAGGGCTATGGAGATGACACGGTAGAAAACCTGCTTTCCCATATGAAGGAATTCAATCCTTTTAGCGAGTTGGAGATGAATGTCTTCCATTCGCTGTTTCTGGATTACAATATCCTTGGCGGAATGCCTGCTGTCGTCGCGGAGTATATCGAGCGAAACACCTTTGAGGGATCGCTTGATACGCAGAAGCAGCTCATAGCGGACTATAAAGAAGATATTCGCAAGTATGCCACCGGAATCGATCAAACAAGAATTATCAATGTGTTCAACCGGGTTGCGCCGCAGCTTGCAAGGGAAAACAAAAAATTCCAGATTTCCAAGGTGGCATCCGGCGCAAGATTCCGGGATTATCGAGGATGTGCAGAGTGGCTTTCGGATGCAGGTATGGTCAACATCTGTTACTGTATGGAGTTTCCGGAACTGCCATTGGGAGGTAATTACGAACCTGACACATTCAAGCTGTATTTTGCGGATACGGGTCTTCTGGTATCCATGCTGGATGATGAATCGCAGGAGGATTTAAGAGCCAATAAGAACCTGGGTGTTTATAAGGGAGCCCTCTATGAGAACATGGTAGGAGAAGCTCTCATCAAGCAAGGATATAAGCTGTTCTATTACAAAAAAGAGGATTCCACACTGGAAGCCGATTTCTTCATTCGTTCAACCGCATCCTTGATTCCTGTTGAAGTAAAGGCGAAAAGTGGGCGGGCAAAATCAATGAAAACATTGATTACCTCTGATCACTACCCGGATATCAGATATGGGATTAAGTTCTCAAAGAACAATATCGGGCATGAGGACAGGATATACACATTCCCGTACTTCTGCACATTTCTGCTGAAAAGATTTATGGTTGGTTTTCACGCTGAAGAAGAAGCGGAATAACAAAGACAGCATGGGGAACATACAGCAGAAAAAATCTGGAAAAAGTTCCCTGCAAAACGGAATACAACCTGATTCGACCGTTCATTGAAAAAGTGGACGGTCTTTCTTTTTGTCAAGGTTCACTTCCGTTGAGAACTTGGCTAAAAATATGTTCAACTTCTCAATTGAATGCTACATAGCCGCCGGCGATTCCCTCATCGGCGGCTGAATCTTTATGAAGGAGGAAGCAAAATGACAAACGAAGAACTGAACACCGCTTTATATAAGAAGGTGTTCGCAGAACAGGAGAAGTATCGGGAGTGGCTGCTTTCCCAGCCGCCCGACGAAATCCTGAACCACTGCTACGAGTACACGGTACGGGAGGACATCGTGCTGGCACTAGAGGAATACGACCTATCCGATAAGCAGTGCAAGGCGCTCCTGAAGTCGCCCTGTCCGCTTGCGGATGTGTTCAAGGACTTTGAAAAGCGGGAGACCGACCACATGGACAACATCCGCGATACCATCGAGTGCCGTGCCAATGCGGTCATCCGGGCCGATTTTCTGAGAGACCGGCGTGAAGCGAGGTGATGCCCTATGCGCTATATTGCTGCGGAGGATATTGCCAGGGCGAAGGAAATGGACCTTTTGACTTACCTCCGCAATTATGAACCACAAGAGCTTGTCCATGTGTCCGGAAACACCTACTGCACCAGGGAGCACGACTCCCTGCGAATCAGCAATGGCAAGTGGTGCTGGTTCTCACAGGGCATTGGCGGCAGATCAGCGCTGGACTATCTCATCAAGGTGAAAGGCATCCCTTTCACGCAGGCAGCAGAAATTATTCTCGGACGGGAGGCAGAAAAGCCTCCCGTTTTCTATCGCCAGAAGGAGCGAAGAAGCACGGAGCTGCTGATGCCGGAGCTGTCCGAAACGACAGAACAGGTGGAGAAATATCTTTATAGTCGAGGAATTCACCCGGTTATTATCCGTTATTGCCTGGATAACAAGTTGCTCTTTGAGTCTGCAGATTACCACAATGCGATGTTCGTAGGGTACGACAAGGACGGCAAAGCGAGATATGGTGCTCTGCGCAGCACCGTCAGCAGCTACAAAGGCGAACTGACCGGCAGCGACAAACGCTTCTCTTTTTTCTTGGAGGGAAAGCCGAATGCGGAGCACATTCATGTGTTTGAATCCGCCATTGACCTGCTGAGCTTCGCAACCTTGGTGCTGCTGGCCGGGCGCGACTGGAAAAGTGAAACCTATTTGTCTTTAGCCGGTGTGTTTCAGACTAAACGAGAGAATGTTGTGCCGGTGGCCTTGAGCAGATTTCTTGACGAGCACCCATCCGTCCGCAAGATCCATCTTCATTTGGATAACGACGCCGTCGGACGAGGTGCTGTGAAAGGAATTGTTGGCGGGCTGCAGGGAAAATACCAGGTCTATGACGAGCCGCCCGCCCATGGAAAAGATGTAAATGACGAGCTGAAAATCCATGTAGGACTTATGAGAGAAAGAAAGGAGCGGGAACGCACATGAACATTGCAATTTATCAGATCGACCCGGACCGGGACGAGAACAATGTGGCCTTCTTGAACTACGAAAATCTGGAGCGCTTTCAGGGCTCTGCCGCGCTTCGCAGCGAGATCTACGACAAGGTGTTTGAGGGCGAGGTGGAATGCGGTACCCTGGAAGAAGTGTACCAGATGTTCAACCTTGACCATCCGGACGGATACCGGGGCAGGTCCCTTTCCGTTTCGGATGTGGTTGAGGTCGTAGGTGAGGAAAAATCCACCTTCCATTTCTGCGACAGTATCGGCTTTCGGGAAGTGGATTTTGACCCGGATATGACCGAGCCCCTGAAAGAGAAGAAAATCAAAGTGGTGCTCTGTGAACCGGGTAAGGTTGCCAGAGTGGCTGAGATCGGGACGGAGCTTTCTGATTTGCAGAGGGTGGTCGGTGGGCTGATTGAGCCCTATTATCCCTTTGAGGAGCAGGTCTGCATCGTCTGCAACGATGAGGGCAAGTACAACGGCATGCGGCCCTGCCGAGCCATCTACGGAGAAGGCAGGGAGATGATGGACATTATCTTCGGCCCCTTTTTCATTTGCGATTGCAGCACGCCGCACTTCGGCTCCCTCAACAAGGAACAGTTGGAACGGTATAAGAAGCAGTTTCAGAATCCGGAGCACTTCTTTCGGGTCGGCGGGGAAATCAAGGCCGTCCCCTATAAGCCCGAAAAGGACCACGAGCGCTGATGGAGGTGATGCTATGAAGATGATCGACGATGTAATCATAATCGGAATGGACAGCGGCTACGGCAATATCAAAACCGCAAACTGCTGCTTCCCGGCAAGCGTTTCCGCCTATGACAAGGAGCCGGTGTTCAAGGAGAATCTGCTTGTCTATGAAAGCAAGTTCTACCTGATCGGTGAAGGGCACAAGGAGTTCCTTGCGGATAAGACGCGGGATTTGGACTACTATGTGCTGGCGCTTGCGGCCATCGCGCGGGAACTGAATATCCGAAAAATGACCTGCGGCAAAATCAGAATTGCGGCAGGTCTTCCTCTTACTTGGGTCAGTGGTCAGCGGGACGAGTTCAGGGACTATCTCTTGCAGAACAAAGCCGTAGACTTCTCGTTCCGAAATGTCTCCTACCATGTGGAGATCGTAGGCGTGGATGTGTTCCCACAGGGCTTTGCGGCGGTGGCCGACCGGCTTTCTGACTTTCGGGGCGTAAACATGATCTGCGATATCGGAAACGGTACGATGAACATCATGTTCATCAATGACAAAAAGCCGGTTTCCGGGAATATGTTTACGGAGAAATACGGTACACACCAGTGCTTGCTGGCCGTGCGGGAGAATGTCATGCGTGTTCATCACACCACCGTAGACGAGGCGATTATCAATCGGGTATTCCGCTTTGGTACGGCTGATATCAAGGAGGAGTATCTGAAAACCATTACCGACACGGCTACCGATTATGTGGAGGGCATTTTTCAGCGGCTTCGTGAGCACGAGTATAACCCGGAGCTGATGAGGCTGTATATTCTTGGCGGCGGCAGCTGCCTGATCCGCAACTTCGGTGTGTACGATGCGTCCCGTGTGACCATCAATGACGATATCTGCGCTACGGCGAAGGGGTATGAATATCTCGCACAGCTGAGCTTTAGGAGAGGAACACCACAATGAGCTATAAGCGAATCAGCATCCGGTTTAATTTGGACATCGAGGATGAAAGAAACGCATGGGAACTGCTGCATAGCAGCAGCTGTGGGCCGATCAACAAAGAAGTGATTGATTCAATCAATACCGCACACAAGCTTTCGACCCTTGAGGCTCTTTTGAGAAAGGTTATTTCAGAAGAACTTCGTAATATTTCACTCCACATTCCTTTTGAGCCGGATACGGATTCTGCATCTGATGAGAACGAAAGTAGCATCATGGATTTCCTCGAAAGCTTCTAATGGCATCAATTTGGAGCCAATTTCAGCTATCTTTATACACCGTGGCATCAATTTGGAGCCACATGAACAGGGATACTTTCTTCGGTCTGTCAGATGACCCGTAGGAACAAGAGTGAGATTTAGGACTGCCGTTTCAACAGAAAAAGCCTATTTGAACTACACAGAACAAGAATGAAATATGGGGTTCTCGTGGCATTGTCTTAACAAGCAACGAATCTGTCCGTACAGATTCCGCTTGTCTGGGGCAATGCCCCTGAAACCCCAACGGAAAGGATGAGTGTTTTTGAGAAAAAGAAATTGTAGAGTGGAGGTTTGCTTCACAAAGGATGAACTGTCCGTGCTTTCCAAGAAAGCCAAGAAAGCAGGGATGTCCATCGGCGGCTTTGTTCGCCGCAGCGTAGCAGATAAGGAAATTAAGGAAGCGCCGCCTGCGGATATCCCCATGCTGCTTCGGGCCATGCGTCAGGCAGGGTACAATCTGGATCAGACCTTGAAGAGATTCAACACCACCAATGTGCCGGATATGCCCCAGTTCAGAAAGGACTTGGAGGGAATCAGAGCCGCCACGAAAATGGTATCTGATGCGTACACCTCCGATTATCAGTAATGGCGGTTACATCAATCTGGCCCATAAAAGGACGAGTGGATAAGGTCATCAATTACGCCCGCAATCCAGAGAAAACGCATGACAAGGAAAGACTCTCGGAGCTTCATGAAATCGAAGGTGTGGTAGAATATGCTGCCGACGAGATGAAAACCGAGAAAAGAGCCTATGTCACCTGCCTCAATCTCCACAGCGAGGAAACGGCGGCGCAGGAGTTCATGGAGACAAAGCGGCTGATGCATAATGAGGGCGGCAGGTCCTGCTATCACGGTTATCAGTCCTTTAAGGCAGATGAAGTGGATGCAGATACGGCACACAGCATTGGAGTCGCCCTTGCCAGAGAGCTGTGGGGCGACCGCTTCCAAGTGGTGATTGCTACTCACTGCAACACCGGGCATTATCACAATCACTTTGTCATAAACTCCGTTTCCGATGTGGACGGTAAGAAGTTCTATAACTCACCGGCGGATTACAGACGGATGCGGGCGGTCTCCGACCGGCTGTGCCGGGAAGCCAAGATTTCCGTGATAGAGTACCCTGCCAACCGCAGAACCAATTACGGAGAATGGCTGGCCGAAAAGAACGGCAAGCCGACCATGCGCAACAGAATACGCGAGGATATTGACAGGGCGATCCTCGCCTCGACTACGGAGCGTGAGTTCCAGCGTGTCATGAAGGAAATGGGCTACGAGGTGATTACAAAAACGCCGAAGGGCTCGTCGAGGGTCCACCCCATTGTAAGGATCGTGGACGGCGGGAAGAACTTCCGCTTGGACAAGCTGGGTGAATACTACGAGCTGGATTCCATCAAGCAGCGGATTCAGAACAACTACCGCCGCAAGACGCCCTTCCCCGAGGTGGCGGAGGACACGAAAGCGCCCTATTACCAATACAAGGAGAACGCGAAGAAGGCCTCCGGCCTTTACGCCCTGTACCTATATTACTGTTATGAGCTTCACATCATCGTGCATAAGCCGGCATCTGTAAAAAAGGTGTCGGCTTTTTTGCGTGAGGATGTGACGAAGCTCGACAGATACATTGCTCAGGCGGATTTCCTTGCCAAAACAGGAATTGAAACTGTGGAGGCCCTTGCCGGCTATAAGGCCGAAAAGGAACAGCAGGTGGAAGCTTTGACACAGCAGCGCACGGGACTGAAAAATGAACTGAAGCGGTACCTAAGAAAAGAAGATTTCCAAAGTGCCGAAGCAACAAGAGCCCGGATCGCGGAGTTGACCACAGAGCTGAAAACCTGCCGGAAGGATATTGTGCTGTGCTCCGGCATTGCTGATCGGTCGGAACAGGTTCGTAAGAATCTTGAGCAAATCGAGCAGCAGAAAATCGAGCGAAAGGAGAAAGAGGAAAATGAGTTACTCGTCAGGAGAAGCAGCCGAGCAGGTCGTGAGGATGACACTCAACGGCGTTGAGGTGGCTGCAAAAATCAGTGGGAAAGCCGCTGAGCGTTTGGCAGTGCTGCTTTATGCGGTGCTGAAGGACCAGAAAAAGACGCGCGGGAAAACACGGCTCAACAGTATGCTCCGCAGCGGAAAGGAACTCAAGGTCTTTGCCATTGGCGACAGAGATCTTGAAAAGTTCTGCCGTGAGGCAAAGAAGTACGGTATCCTGTATTGCGTTTTGAAGGACAAAACGGCGAACGACGGCCACACCGATGTGTTTGTCCGCGCAGAGGACGCAAGCAAGATCAACCGCATTTTTGACCGCTTCGGCATTGCCACCGCAGACATCGGCTCGGCGCGTACCGAAATCGTCAAGGCACAGGAGGAACAGAAGAACGCGGACATTCCTATTCCCGACCGAAGCACCACGGAAAAGGACAAGGAGGAAGCCTTCCTGGATGCGCTTCTTGCCCCTGCGCCCAATAAGGAGGAGGCGCAAACGCAAAACCCCACGCAAGGCCCGGCTGCGAAATCCCGTCCGTCCGAGCCTACATCAAATCAGCGCGAGAAAACCGTCAGGGGTATCTCTGATCCAACGGAACGCTCCCGCCCATCTGTCCGGCAGGAAATGAAGGAGATCCGGGAGGAGCAGAGACAGAGGACGAGCTCCGCGCAGAAAACCAAGGACGAACCTAACAGAACCTCTGAGCACAGGCCCGTGCCGAAAAAGAAAAAAGACAAGGAGAGATGACCATGGCAAACTATGATGATATTTTCAATGCCTCCGCGCAGGAGGGTACGGAGGATAAGAGCTTCGTTTCCTTCAACAAGGAGGAGTGGGCTGCACAGAAGAAGCAGGAGCGCGAGAGCGCTTTTGCCATGATTGATGAGACTGCACAGCGCATGGCAAATGACGGCAGCCTCTTCCAATCCTATCTGGATGTGCAGGCGCGTTTTGACCGCTACTCTGTGGGCAATGCGGTTTTGATCACCGCCCAGAAAGCCGATGCCACCCAGCTTTCGGATTTTAAGGGCTGGAAGAATAACGGCGTGTTCATCAAAAAGGGCGAAAGCGGAATCGTATTGCTGGAACCCGGCGAGGAATACACCAAGGAGGACGGCACCGTGGGTGTCAGCTACAACTCCAAAAAGGTATTCGACATTTCCCAGACGACCGCAAAGACCAAGGACCGCCCCGCAATGAAGCGGGACGAGCGGCTGCTTCTGAAAGCCATCATCCACAACGCACCTTGCCCCATCGAGATCAGCCAAAAGCTGCCGGAGAACATCAACGCGGTATATCGTCCCGACGACAAGAAAATCTATGTTAGACCTGGGTTGGAGGCCGGTGACATTTTCCGCGGCATTTCTCAGGAGCTTGCTCACGCGCATCTGGATAGCGGTGCGTATAAGCGCAGCGACCATGCCTTTACCGCCTACTGCGTGTCGTATGTGCTCTGCAGCCGGTACAATGTGCCGAAGGATATGTTCCGATTTGACAGACTTCCCGAAGGATTCTCTACGATGGATGCCCGCAGTGTGAGAAACGAGCTGTCCAAGATCAGAGATGTGGCCAATGAGATCTCGTCCGACATGGCGAAAGTGCTGGACAAGAGCATGAAGCCCAAGGAACGCAGGGATGAAGCGAGATAAGGAGGTGCCCCCAATATGGCTGAGGAAAAGAAAGTCGTCACGCTGGACGATTTTGAGCAGCGTCTGATGGTCAGCGGACTGATGGATTTTCGGAACGATCTTCTCCGGGACGAAAAGCCCACAGAAGACATTAACGATTTGATCCTGAAGGTCATTGATGCCCCAACAAAGAAAGAGAAACGGAGAGCCGACCGTGAGGCAAGATAAGCTCTCCAAGCAGAATGTGATCCTTTATCTTTGCGGCATAATTCCGGTTATGTGGCTCGGCCTGTTGATTGCTCCCTGCTTAAAGGATGGATTGCCCGGACTGGTTCAGCAGTTCGGATCGGTGATGCAAAACCCATTCCAGATACAGCTTTGTGAGGACAGTGTAAAAACTGTCCTCACTTTGCTTTTGGTGTACGGGATCGCCATCGGCGTCTATCTCTCCACGGAGCACAATTACAGACGGCGAGAAGAGCACGGATCAGCTAAATGGGGCGCGGCTGGTTCGGTCAACAAGAAATATGCCAACAAGGATAAGACGGAAAACAAGCTGCTGACGCAAAATGTCGCCATCGGCCTAGACGGAAGAAAGCACCGCAGAAATCTGAATGTACTTGTATGCGGCGGTTCCGGTGCAGGTAAAACACGCTTCTACGCCAAGCCCAACATTATGAATGCGAATACTTCTTTCGTTGTGCTTGACCCAAAGGGTGAACTGCTCCGGGATACCGGCCATCTGCTGGAGGAGAAGGGCTATGAAATAAAAGTCCTTGATCTTATTGATATGGAGAAAAGCCATTGCTACAACCCATTCGTGTATATCAGCAGCGATGATGATATTCAGCGGCTTACCACAAACCTCTTTAAGAACACAACGCCCAAAGGCTCACAGACACAGGACCCGTTCTGGGATCAGACGGCAGCGATGCTGCTCAAGGCCCTTGTCTGCTATCTCCATTATGAGGCTCCGCCCGATGAACAGAACTTCTCCATGGTCATGGAGATGATCCGAGCCGGTGATGTAAAGGAGGACAACGAAGAATATCAGTCTGTTCTCGACGAGCTTTTTGAGAGATTGGAGGAACGGAATCCGGAGCATATCGCCCTCAAGTATTACCGGGCATATCACTCCGGCAGCGCTAAGACGCTGAAATCCATCCAGATCTCCCTTGTCTCCCGTTTGGAAAAGTTCAATCTGGATTCGCTGGCAGGTATCACCCAATGCGATGAAATGGATTTGGGGCAAATCGGCGAAAAGAAAACGGCGGTATTTGCTGTAATTCCCGATAATGACAGCTCCTTCAATTTCATCGTGGGTATGCTTTATACCCAGCTGTTTCAGCAGCTTTACTATCAGGCCGACTCCGTTCACGGCGGCAGATTGCCCGTGCATGTGCACTTCGTCATGGACGAGTTCGCCAATGTCGCTCTGCCGGATGAGTTTGATAAGCTCCTGTCCACCATGCGAAGCCGCGAGATTTCCGTCTCCATCATCATTCAGAATCTTGCACAGCTGAAAGCTTTGTTTGAAAAGCAGTGGGAGAGCATTGTGGGCAACTGCGACGAGTTTCTGTATCTGGGAGGTAACATTTCAATCCACGCTCCCCGCACGGGGAGCGACGCGGAAGCTGAAAGCCATGACGCGAGACGAGTTCGCATTTCAATCCACGCTCCCCGCACGGGGAGCGACATGACGGGATTTCCAGATTCGCGCCGCCGAACGACATTTCAATCCACGCTCCCCGCACGGGGAGCGACACAACCATCAATAACACATTCAGCGTGGACGGCAATTTCAATCCACGCTCCCCGCACGGGGAGCGACGATTTTTTCGTCGATTGTGTGCGGCACAATCAGGTATTTCAATCCACGCTCCCCGCACGGGGAGCGACTGTTCTTGTCGCCTTGCAGGACGGCGACGCGGGACGGATTTCAATCCACGCTCCCCGCACGGGGAGCGACCGCACGCGCCGCCGTCTGCTCCGGCAGGATACCCATTTCAATCCACGCTCCCCGCACGGGGAGCGACATGGTCGAGACGTCGGTCGCTTCGGCGGTCAGACATTTCAATCCACGCTCCCCGCACGGGGAGCGACCGGCCAGAATGGCCGGGCCGCACAGCACCAACATATTTCAATCCACGCTCCCCGCACGGGGAGCGACTCGGCAGCCCACCCGCACAGCCACATCAGGACGGCCAATTTCAATCCACGCTCCCCGCACGGGGAGCGACTTCAGCTGATGCATCATACGATCAACTTCATCGCATTTCAATCCACGCTCCCCGCACGGGGAGCGACGCATTACAGCCCAATTAGCAACACAACCACGATGGATTTCAATCCACGCTCCCCGCACGGGGAGCGACGCGGAAACGCAACTTTTACGCAAAAGAATTACTCATTTCAATCCACGCTCCCCGCACGGGGAGCGACCCGGGCCGCACAGCACCAACAAAAATGCAATCTCATTTCAATCCACGCTCCCCGCACGGGGAGCGACTATGTCGGGCTTTTCAGGGCGGACAACAAATTCGCATTTCAATCCACGCTCCCCGCACGGGGAGCGACACAAAGCACGAGCAACCGAATACGCCGGAGCAGCCATTTCAATCCACGCTCCCCGCACGGGGAGCGACCGCTATGATGTACGCCAATGGCGCAACGCAGGCTATTTCAATCCACGCTCCCCGCACGGGGAGCGACATCAGCAAGGAGAGCGCCAGGAAATTCATGCGCATTTCAATCCACGCTCCCCGCACGGGGAGCGACAACACTTTGACAATTGATAAGATTAGCACTCTACTATTTCAATCCACGCTCCCCGCACGGGGAGCGACGACTGCGACAACCGTTATGCAACCCGCCAACTATATTTCAATCCACGCTCCCCGCACGGGGAGCGACTCTATTTCTGTTTATTGTTTCATATGCATTAAAATTTCAATCCACGCTCCCCGCACGGGGAGCGACCGCGGCAGAGGGTGACGCCTCCGAACGCGAAGGGCATTTCAATCCACGCTCCCCGCACGGGGAGCGACCTGCATCATTGCTTGCTACTGATGGCGTTATCACATTTCAATCCACGCTCCCCGCACGGGGAGCGACCGACTTCCGGAATATTGGTATTACTCCATATATGATATTTCAATCCACGCTCCCCGCACGGGGAGCGACGGTCAGAGCGTAGACCAGTACACGATTCACAAGCCATTTCAATCCACGCTCCCCGCACGGGGAGCGACGTATCTTCAACCAGGCGCGTACTTCACAACGGCAATTTCAATCCACGCTCCCCGCACGGGGAGCGACCGACTATGTGCGCCGGGAGACAATCGAGCTTGTGATTTCAATCCACGCTCCCCGCACGGGGAGCGACACCACGCAGAACTCAACTAGCCAATCAATATAAAGATTTCAATCCACGCTCCCCGCACGGGGAGCGACTGCGCAAAGTAACAATTCTGTCGATCAGAATCATAGGCTTTGCACAAAAAGTATACCACAAAACAGTCCTTTTGAGAATCAGCTTAGCCGAAAATGCGGTAATTTTGCCGGAAAAACCGCGAAATCCGGTGCGAACCTCCCTGCAAAAGGCTGGAGGCTTGCGCTTCGCACGGGCGATTCGCGCGGCGCGCCCTTACAGCATCAGCAGCCCTTCCGGGGCGTAGCTCGTCTTCACGCCAATGTGCTCAATCCGGCTTTCGTAGTGATTGCCGAGGTTGTAAAAGCGCAAACTGTCCTTTTCCGGGTCAATCAGCTGCCGAAGTTCCGCCTGAAGCAGCTTGTACTGCGCGGCATCCAAAGAGCACTCAAATACGGAATTCTGCACGCGCTGACCGTGGACGACGCAGCGCTTGGCGACTTGCCGCAAGCGGCGTTTGCCGTCTGCATCGACGGTGGAAACATCGTAGGTGATTAGAACCAGCATCGGGAACGCCTCGCTTTCGGGTTATTTCCAGAGGAATGGGGGATAACCGTCTGTGTCGCCGCGGAGGGTGCGCGCAAGCAGCAGCGCCTGTACATAGGGAACAAGCCCCCACATGATTTTTTCTTTCAGGAACGGGTGGGTGATTTCTTCGCGTTTGCGGTTTTGCCACGCGGTCAAGAACTGCTTGCGCCCGGCATCGTTCAAGAAGACGGCGCCGCTTTCCTGCCGGTCGAAGTGCTTGTCCTGCAGCACACGGTTGTTCACCAGCGTGATGCAGAGGCGATCTGCCATCGGGGCGCGCAGTTCTTCCATCAGGTCAAGGGCGAGCGACGTGCGCCCCGGACGGTCGCGGTGCATGAAGCCGACGTAGGCATCCAGCCCGACGCTTTCCAGCGCGGCAGCGCAGTCGTTGGCGAGTAGCACATAGGCGAAGGAGAGCAGGGCGTTCATGTTGTCCTGCGGCGGGCGGCGATTGCGGCCGTTCAGCAAGAAATCCGCCTTTTGAGTCAGTATCATTTCGTCGAATACCGAAAAATAATCGGCGGATGCGTCGCCTTCCAGCCCGCGCAGCACATCTAAATCAACCGCTGATTCAATTTGCGGCAGCTTGGCATCTAACGCAGCGGAAACATCCTTGAGTGCCTGCACATTCACGCGCAAGGCGTGGTCGCGGATGGTACGCTCCAGCACCCAGCGCTGATTGTATACCTTGCCGAAGATGAAATTCCGTGCAATCAGGCAGCTGGCGGATAGGCTGTCGGCGCGCCGATACTGCTCGCGGCGCAGCAGAACATTGCCGCGCTCGCTGCCGCAGACGCGTGCTAAAAATCGCCCGCGCGGCGTCAGAAACGTCAGCCCAATACCGCGCTCTGCGCAAGCACCCATGAGTGCTGGACTTGCGCCTTTGTAGGAGAAAGTCAGAATGCCCTCCAGCATCAGCAGGGGATACTGTGCGCGCTTTTCCTCGCCCACATGGACGACGATATTCTCGTTTTCCAGCGACAAGTACGCATCTTCCGTCGTCACGAACAGCGTATTCAGCATCTTTCTCATGACGAATCCTCCGCAATACGGGCGTGTATGTAGGCGCGGACGCTGCCGGTTCGGCTGAGCCGCGGAACGCATACATCCTTGAGCGAGCAGGCATTGCAGCCCTTGTGCGCCCGAACGGATGGCGTATGTCCGCGCGCCTGATTCTCCAGCAGTTCCGCCAGAAGCGACAACGTCCGCGCACGGAGGGATTCATCCAGCGCAACCCGCGTCCGTCGGCGGGACTCGCCATAAAACAAGCTGCCCTCCGGGATGGCGCAGCAGAGCATCTCCTCCAAGCAGAGCGCCTGTGCGCACAGCTGCACCTCGTCGGCATCCTGCGTTTTGTCTGACCCTTTTTTGTATTCTACCGGGTACGGCAGCCACAGCCCTTCGCGTCCGTGCAGCGCAACACCGCCGGGGCTGCGGTGGAACTCCACCACGTCGCTGACGCCGTGCAGGTGCAGGCGGGCGGATTCCAGCCGCAGTCCGCGCAGAATCAGCGTATCGCCGCGCAATTCCGCTTCCGGGCCGTGATGCGCCGTTTGGTGGAACACTTGCCCCTCCGCCGTGTGCGCATTTTCTGCCCACTGCTGCTCCAGAAAAATCAATCCCCATTGGCGGCGGCAGTAGGCGTAATGCTGCAAGGCGGAGAGGGTCGCGTCCTGCTGCGTCACCCCTTCACTTCGCAGGTGACGCCGTCCGGCAGATTCGCGTCATCCACCGTCCACTCGTAGTCCGCAAAGCTGCGCGGAACCGTTACATCCGCCTTGCGCGCTACACGCACGCGTTCAAACAGCTTCCACGCGGGGGCGTTGCCCAGTTCCTTCTCATGGCGGAAGATGATGAGCTTGCGCACTGCCATCATGCCGCGCGCGGCGGAATGGTCGTTTTCAAACATGTTGAGGATGGCATCCCACAACAGTTCGAGGTCTTCTTCGCTGAACCCCGTGACCCTGCGCGCAAGATTCGCGGATACGAAGCCTTCCACGCGGTACAGCCCGTACGGGACGATGTACTTGCACCCCATTTCCGTATCCTTCTTTTCGGCATCCTTTTCCGTGGTGATGGCGACGCGGGTGATGGTAATTTCCTGTGGCACGATGGGGTCGATACTGCGGGCAAAGCCCAGCTGTACCGGACCGCGCACCTGACCGCAGTTCAGCTTCGCTGTGACGAATGTTGTCATGACTGCGCCGAACGTTCGAATGTCGTAGTAGTGGCTGCACATGTAGTCGCGCAACTTGACTTCAATATTCTCGTCGGTCGATTTCAATTTTTTCTTGCTCTTTTGGTCGTCATCTGTGAGATTGCCACAGCCGCAGGCATCCAAGCCGTCTCTGTCACGACGATTCAGCGTGATTCCATCCTGAATGTAAATGCCGAAATGCGGGTCGCCCTCCTTGACGGTTGCCACATAGTCGCGAATCTTGCGCTTTATGCACACGTCCGTCACCAGCCCCAGACCCGTTTCCGGGTCGGTACGGGGCATGTTGCCGGCATCGGGGTCGCCGTTGGGATTGCCGTTCTGCACATCGAACAGCACCACGAAATCATACCGGTTGCGAATCACATCAGACATTGCTGTTTTCCTCCTTTTTCGTGAAGAACTTCTGCTTCTGGTGATAGTAGCCCAGCTGGAAAATGCCCTGATCCTGCAGGTTCAGGCGCGCGGGATAGCTTTCATGAATCATGCCCATCAATTCGGTTATCTGCCTGTCGCGGACAATTCGGAGACCTTCGGAAGAAATTTTCGGAAGATAATATCTGTTTATACGGTCAATTAAAATGTGAAAAATGATACCGGGCGTTGTGCAGGCAGAACCAAAATAGTGATCTCGAATGGTACGGTTTATTTTGCGCCCAGCACTTTCATAAGCTTCTTGCTGTACTTTTTCCAGTACAGCGAAAAGACGCCCAAGCACATACGGCACATAGGTTGTTTGCTCATTGAGTTGCACGTCGATGACCTCCTTGTATTGCGGATTACTGCCGTTTTTCAGCAGCCATGCTTTTATAATCGCTGCCTTGCCGCGGTTAATCTTCTGTTCCGCGTGGATGCGCAATTCGGTTTGCGTCAGCAGCGCGACAGGGTAGGGCGTATTGTTGAGAATCGCGCAAAGCAAATTCCTGATGAGAATGTCTGAAAAAGTCAGCGACTTTTTTTCACCGTCATTTTCTGACTTCCTTTTAGACATGTGCTTTTTCGCACTTTCATTTTTTGCAGCATCATCGTCATCGGAATTACGAGTGGTTTCTTTAAGCAGTGCATAAGCGGAAAGTGTTTCCCGCGTGTCATAGGAAGGGCGAATGATGTTCAAGCGCTCCTGATGACGCGCCAAATTCGCGGCAAAATCGCCGAACGTCCCTTGCAGGAAGAAACGAACCGACAAGCGGGACGTATTCGGTGTCAATCCAAGAATGTAGAAGGGAACGCTGGAATTCAGCGGAACATTCTTCCACTGAATATCCTGCCCAAGGCGGATGGCTTTCATGATGCCGTCCAGCATATTCTGCGTCATGTCGTTATTTGTTCCCAACATGGCGGCAAAGCAGTCGCTATAAGCTGATTGCGCCGTTTCCGCCCAGTAAACGAGCGTGGTAGACCCAAGCAGACTGTGGTAGTCCTTCACGCGCAGTATGTAGTTGAGCGCTTCGCCGTAGGCAAAGGCGGCGCGATTTCCGATGGGGGCGTTCAAGCCTTGTGCTTCCTCTCGACCGTAGGATTCGAAGGAATTGTTGTTGAAGGAAACAAGTAATGCGCCAGAGGGCTGTGCACCAGTTATCCCCTTGATAGCAGGGTGCAGGCGCGCAATGGTATCCAGTTCGCCCGTGACCAGACAACGTCCTCGCGTGATATTATCTTCCGTACTGCTGTTCGCAGCTTCGTCCCAAACTGCTTGAATTTCTGGTATATCCTGTGACATCGTGGTCACGCCGAATGCGTCGGTCATGCAGAAAACTAAATTGCTACTTTTGCACAGCTCGTCAAAATGATCCGACAGGGCAGGAAATTGCATTGCCTGTTCGGGTTGCCAAGTGTCGAAGAAGCGGAGAATCGCCTGCGCCATCGGGCAGGATATGCCGTCCAGCAGCGCATGATGCTTCTTGGCGCTTGTGCGGAAACAAATTTCAGCATCTTTGAGGGGATCCTTGCCTGTACCACTGTATGGCTCATTAGTAATGCCGAGCAAGTATTTGGCGTTGTCACACAAAAAACTGGCTGCTTTGTGACCGCTGGTACGTTTGGCGGGGGTTGGCAGGAACATTGTGCGCGGAATCAGCTTGCCTTTCTCGTTGGCTGTGCCGAGCATTTCCACCGACTCCACCTGCCCGTCAGCAGTCAGATACAAGCCCCATTGCACCTTGACGACCGACCAGCCGGGACGCTCCAATTTGCCCTGTGCGGCGAGCGAATCATAGCACCGCACGAGCGATTGCAGAATCATTTCACCACCTCACAGTCTGTCAAATCAATCACACCATGCACCATCTGCGCCCGGAAGAACATCGGCTGGATGTTTTGGGAATCAGAATAGTCCATATCGTAAAGCATATAGCCCAAATCCCGCGTTTCGTCGATGGTGGGAATGTCGCCGCCTTCCCAAAGGCGGAAATGCGCCGTGCATTCCCGACAGCCAAGATAAGGCTGCATGTACGCCTGACCATTGCGCAGCCGCCGCTTCACGATGTCCTGAAACTTGCCGGGATTGTCCGACGGATTGGCTTGGTCGGTCATCTCGAAGTGTGCTTCAATGACGTAATGTATGTCGCGGAGCATGGTGGTGGCACGCTGCTGTGTTTCTTTTCGGCGGTTGATATAGGAAAGAGCTTTGCCGTTGGCTTCACTCAAAATCTTATTCTTGGAAACTTTGGATGCTACTTCGTTACGACGAATGTTGATGAAACGGATGGGATTGCAGACGTAGATGCGGTCTATTATCCAACGAAGACCATTATGAAAATATACGCTTTCCACCATTCCGCGGGCAGCACTGGGGGTTGGCACGTCATAGCTGACGCGTTCTACTTTCATTTCCGGTCGAGTGAAGCAAGCGTAGTCGCCCCACACTTCCATTTTGATGGACATTGGTTCACCTCCTCATACTTTCATCTAAATCAATACTTGCAATGCAGGCAGCGACAGCTTACAGGAAAGAATGGATGTATCGTCAGCATCTCATCTCCTTTCGGATGACAAAAACAGTATAACATGATACGGCACATATGTCAAGAAAAGATTCATTGTATTAGGCAATTAAAAAAGAAACGATTAAACTTAGTTTGACACGTCCGAAAAAAGATGATAAAATGCCAAGGTCGGATAGAAACAGCGCACAATCAGACGTCTCTATCCGTGGGTTGAAATACTGTGTTAGGTAATTATCTAACGGGGCGGGCGGTGAGCGCAATGCTTGCCGCCCGTTTCAGTTTCTTCCATTGTATATGGATATCAGGGGAACAGTCCCAGCCCGCTTGTGCAGCTGACCTGCAAGCCGCATTCCGGCGTGTACAATTTGATATCGCTCAGAATGCCGCAGTGCGCGTCGGTGATTTCCGTGATGCCGCCGATGCTGCACAACGCCTGATACTCGCGGCGGTAGATACTCACGCCGCAGCGCCCCAGGCGGCGGAAAAGCTCACGCGAATAGTGCCCATCACGCAGGGCTTTGATGTCCTCGCTGTTTTCAGGTGTCGGAATGTACACCGTTACCGTATCTGTGTCGATAAAGCGGAAATGCTCGGCGGTTTCGCGGAAAGCAAATTTTGCTTCGCTGGACAGCGTTTGCGGGATGTCCAGCTGCTCGCTGCCGCGCTTGAAAAGCAAATCGCAAAAATACGCGTGGATGGCTTTGCGGCTGCCGATGTCCTCAGCATACAGGCGCAGCACTGTGCGGCAGCTTTCAATGTTTGGGCGCATGATGGGTGGAACCGCGTGTTCGGTCTGGTAGATGTGGACGATGCTGTCCTGCGCCGCTTCCTTTCCCTCGCGATTGCAGCGTCCGGCGGCTTGCAGAATGCTGTCCAGTCCGGCTAATTCGCGGTATACGGTCGGAAAATCCACGTCAACGCCCGCTTCAATCAGGCTGGTGGAGATGACGCGGCAGCACTGTTTCTTGTCTAAGCGTTCGCGAATTGTGGCAATGGTGCGTTCACGGTCGATGGCGTTCATCAGCGTGGAGAGGTGGAAACGCCCCTCTTCCGGCAGGGCTTCGTACAGGCTGCGCGCCTGTTTGCGGGAATTGACGATGCACAGCACGGCATTTTCCTGACGAATCCGCGCGGCTAATTCCTCGTCCGAAAGCGTCCCGTCCTGCTGGAAGGTGACGCGGCGAAGGCTGCTGAACAGCGCATCCGGGTCGGGGACAAGCTCTTGAATGCGTGTGCCCGCGGTGAAGCCGCTGAAAATGGACAGCAATTCGGGCTGCGTCGCGGTACAGAGAACGGCGGTGACGCCGTAATGCTGCACCAGCTGGTCGATTACCGAGACGCAGGGGCGCATCAGCGAAATCGGCAGCGTCTGCGCCTCGTCGAAAATCACCACGCTGTTGGCGACGTTGTGGAGTTTGCGGCAGCGGCCGGGCTTGGCGGCGTAGAAGGATTCAAAGAACTGCACGGCGGTCGTGACGATGACGGGGGCATCCCAGTTTTCGCAGGCAAGGCGCTTGCGGAGGGCATCGGGCGTTTCGGCATCCGTATCGGGCAAATCCACCTGACTGTGATGCTCCACCACGTTCTCATCACCCAGAATATCCCGAAAGACCTTCGCATTTTGGTCGATAATGCTGGTGTAGGGGATGACGTAGATGATGCGCTTCATCCCATGCTTCACTGCGTGGCTGAGCGCAAAGGCAAGCGACGAAACCGTTTTGCCGCCGCCCGTGGGGACGGTCAGGCTGTACAAGCCCTGCGGATCTTCGCTGCCACGCAGGCAGCGCCGCAGCACCTCGTTGCGCAGCGCGCAGAGGTCGGACTTGGGCTTTTCCAGCCATTTGGCAACGTGCGCTTGCAGCTTTTCCAGCAGCGCGGGCATGGAATCGCCGATGCCGCGCGGCTTTTCTTCCTTGCTGAGCGCGCGCTCCGTGTCCAGAAAATCAGCATCCACCAGACAGGAGAACAGCATCCGGATGTACATGGCAGTCAGGCGCGCATCATTCCGCGGAAGCCACGGCGGTGTGGGCTGAACGCCTGTTGGCAAAGAAATCTCACTGCGCCACGCGGAGGGATCGTCGCCGCCGGTCAGCTTTTTGTTCAGCCGTGCGCACAATGTGCCATCATCGAGGCTGAGACGGGTTCCCAAGTCGGGCAGACCGCCGTGATGCCCCGCAATGGCAAACGCCGCGTGCATATCGTCCAAATCTGCCGCCGCCCGCGCACCTGCCGTGCTGTGATCCACCTTGGCAGTGTGTTCCGGGTCACGCTGGCGGCGCTGCCCGTTGGGGCTGTACTTGCCGATATCGTGCAGCAAGGCTGTTCTTTCGGCGTGAGAACTCGCTCCAAAAGAAGCAGCAAATTTCGCAGAACGCGTCGCTGTGCCTTCCAAATGCTCCTTGAGCGGCTGATAGCTGCCGTCCTCGCGGAGGTGGGTGACGTATTCCATACAGAAAGCCCTCCCGACATAATCAATTTGTGTGTATCTAATGTTAATAATAGTATAGCACTATAATAACCTGCTGTCAAGAAAAATAAAACTATCGAGCAGTTTTTGTCAAACACTTCCGGGAAAAACAATGCGCAAAGCAGGAATATATTTGTGCGCTGCTGCCCTTGCAATGCCGCCGCCAAAATGGTATGATGGAAATGAACAAAGAAATACAAAAAAGGAGTCTTCCACATGGCAAAGAAAACGAAAACCCAGCCGAAAGCGCGTAAAACAATCACCTCCAATAATCTCGCTGATTTATCAAAACTCGTTCAAGCACTTAAAATAGACGATGAGAATCCGGAAAATCAGCAAAAGCCATCGGCGCTTGACAAAAAAATCATCTACAATGAGTTCCAGAATTCAACGTACACGCTGGTGTCGCCGATGGCGTACCTTATTGGCATCGACAAAGAAAACTTTGGCGAAGAAAATGCAAGGCCATTTCTGCTGAAAAGCTACGAAGAACTGGACGCGCACAAAGAGGCGCGCATTATCCGCAATCTGTGCCGCATTCGCACGGCGATGGAACGCAATTATCCAGCCATTGTGAATGAATTTCGCATGAGTTTCCGCAATATCGGCAGCGTGCCGAATCTCATTCCATCAGAAGCGGTGGCGCAGCTGGAACAGGACGGCGTCAGAATTTACAAAGCAAAGCCGGATATTGACGAATACATTATCAGCATCAATTGTGAAATCAGCAACCGAATCAATCAAGTGGCGCGCTTTTTCCCGGAATGGGTGAAGTGGGACTATGTGAAACCCATTTTCCTGATGCCGAACGGGACGAAAAAAGATGGTATCAAAAAAGCAGGGGAATACTATAAAAGCGATACCCGCCGCTACCCGTTCCACTGCTGGATTAACTGGGATGCTGTTGCCACAAGCCCGGAGAGCAAGGGCAATATCCTCTATAATGATGAAAAATTCGTAACGATTCTCTATGAGCGCCACGAAGACCGCTTTGAAAACCTGTCGCTGGTGCGCGATGCGGGCAACCACACGATGCGCAATCTGGGCAGGCTGCTGGAGCAATGCAAGAAATGCCTGATTGCGGTGGACTGCGAAAATTCGGATGCCGTGAAGCTCGCGGCGGCGCTGAGCAGCCTCCCGACCGAGCAGCTGGGCAAAATATCCAAGGTGATTCTGTTTGACAGCGAGTATACAACGTCACAATGGAAAACGCTGGTTGACCGAACGCTCTCTACGGCGGTGGATGAAAAAGCGAACCTTGAGCTGGAACATATTAAGGTCGAGCGGCTGAACCAGAACAAATCGCAGTGCGATATGGCGCTGGCGGTGCGGACAAGCCGCGAAGTGTATACCTCCGGCGTGGATGCGATCATCCTTGTGTCGTCGGACAGCGACTACTGGGCGATGATTCGCCAGCTGGACAGCGTCCGCTTCCTTGTTATGCTGGAGAAGGGCAAAACGGGCATGGCCATCATGGACACCTTGGCGCGGCATGAAATCCCGTTCTGCTTCATTGACGACTTCTGCACGGCGGCGTCGTACAACATCAAAACCAGCACGCTGATCAATGCAATTCAGGAGCAAATCAATCAGCAGCTGGCGGGAGAAAGCACGAAACCATTCAACGTTCGCGAGATGATGGAGACGGCGCTGCAAAACTCGTGGATCATGATGACGGACAAGGAGAAGGAAGCGTTTTACAAGCGATACTTGCTGTGCATGAAACTGAATGTCAGCCCGGATGGCGCGGTCAGCATCACGCTGGGATAAAGGACAGCGCCTTAGCGCTCGCGGCTGATGATGATGCTGGAATTTGGCAGGATGTGCAAAAAAGCTGCAAAACTCATTTCTGCAAGTTGAACCCTTGACAGCAACTGCAAAAACATGGTACAATTTGATTACCGACTGCATCCAATTGCATATATAACTGCGATACGGCAGTGCATGATGCACGGAATCCTTGACTTTGAATGGTGGAGCGAAGGAGGGCTTTCCTATGACAAACGCAGGACGTTGGTTGATAATTTGGATTGTGCTGATCATGCTTCTGCTGATGGGAGGCATCATCTGTGCGAACGCGGAAGAAACGATTTCCGATGCAATGACGAATGAAGAAATCATGGAGTGTTACGGTCTGCCGGAAAAAATAGAACTTCATGAGACTGATTTGGTGGCGGACATTGCAAATATCGAAGTGCTTGATGAGCATTTTGTAATGGAATCAGCAGTGCCGCGTGATGGCGCAAGCGGGCTGGTCATCAAGGGTACGTTTGTGGATGATGGAATTGAAGTGAACGTAACAATTAACATTTCGGTAAATGAATATCGGCTTGAAATCGGGAGTTATCAGCCATTCGAAATAAAAGATTTCTACTTTGATACAAGCATGGATGTGCAGGCAGACTTTACAACGGATGCGGAGGAGGATGACAAACAGCCGACGGAAATAGAACTGATTCGTATCCCGTGGTTTACTGCCTATGCAATGCAAGTATGCACGTTGATCACAGGGGAATTCAAAATGGATGGCAGCGTGGACATTACATTCAAAAATCAAGGCGGTAAATGCAAATTTGCTTATGCCAATGGGCAGTGGAACAATGAATGCATAGCAGGCACAAAGTCGTTTGAAATCAATATGGAGGGTAAGGCGGAATTTATAATCAAGGGCGGAATTACGATAACCCCCATCGCGGGATTCTGTGACCTTGTGCGCGTGTCGGTTGTGGAAAAAATCGGCATGAGTGTAAGCAAAAGCTTTGACCCAATGGTTCCCCAAACAGCACTTTGCTCGGATGTGAAACCGTACTGGAAGGTGTATCCAGAAGCAAAGATCGGTTTAATTCCAAAAGCCGGGGCAAAAGTACCAGCCTTTATCGGCGATGGCAAATGCTCGATTACAACGACGGGAAATGGAATCCAATTACTGGAAGATAAAGAGTATCATTTTGAAGGGTTCAAAAGAGTGTCGGAGTGCACTTGGCGGACAACAACTGTGAATTTCTTTTCCGAAGATGGTGTATTATATGCAACGAAACGCTTTGCAATCAATGAAACACTAAGCGCTGAAAAAGCGCAGCGACCGCTTATAATGCAGGGGAGAGTCTTTATCGGCTGGCGAGTGACAAAAGAGGATGGTACGTTGGTTTCAGAAAGTTTACCTGTTGTGGTGGGCAAAGAAACACTCAATTGCACAGCGCAGTGGGACGCTGTTTCAGAAAAACCTGGATACACGCTCCCGGAAGACGATGATCAAGGATATGCTGAACGGGTTGGCAAACCTCGTATTTCGTCTGTGAATGAAAAAGAAGAAGCCTACCAGATTGTTGGCGCCGAGCAGCAAGGTGCAACGCTGTATTGCAGATTGATTAAACCTGGAAATCCCGATTATCAGAATTACACAAAAGCATATCAGGGCAGTGTTACAAGCACAGGCCCCACTGTGCAGTATGTTGTTTTTGATGACGGCTTTTACGGAACTAGCGGTGTATGTGGCGGAAAATCGCTAATTGGTATTCAGTTCGCCGACTCTATGCGGCATACTGGAAACAACAGCCGAAATTATCGGTTGCAATGGGTGCATTTGCCTGCAAATATGGTGGATTCGCCTTATTTTCCTGAGTGCTATTCGCTGCAGGAAATTTCGATTCCATCAGGGGTAACAAGCATAGCGTCAAGTGCCTTTGATAGATGCTACTCATTAAAGAAAATAGAAATTCCTGATACAGTACAAACGATTGGTCAGAATGCCTTTCGACATTGCTATTCGCTGGAGAAAATAACGATTCCCGAAGGTGTAACACAGATTGGAAAATTGGCATTTGGAGATTGCACGTCTTTGCGTACGTTACATCTCCCGTCAACACTCACCAAATTTGATACGGTTTTGTACAACAATCCGCAGCTTGAGCAGTTGGAACTGCATGTGTCAGGTGATTTGCAATTTGGCAATGCGAACATAGAAAATCTGCGCAAAGTTAATATTAGCGGTAAGAATATTGATATGACGTATGCTATATTCAGCAAAGGTATCGAAACAATTACAATTCAAGGGGAAACAATTCGTATTCCCGACAATGAATTTAAAGAACATCCTAACTTGACTTCTGTTACCCTTATAGCGAATGAAATTTATCTTGGAGAATATTCGTTTGCTGACTGTTATGCATTGCAGGAAGTTACAATTTCTCAATGCTCTAAACTGTATCTTGGAAACAGTGCGTTCTTAAATTGCAAAAACCTGGAGGTGTTTTCGTTTGGCGGGACGGTTTATCCTTATCGGCAGGAAGGGAAAAATCAATCTGAAACATACCTGCTGAATGCTTTTGACGGCACAGCCATTCATCAGCTGAACCTTCATCTGAATGTGGGACGCATAAAGATTACACTAATGCCTTTGCTGGAAAATCTAACGCTGACGGGTTCTGTGGATACGATTATGTCCATTTCCGGAAACATGATGCTGAAAAAGATCGCATTACCGTCAGGGGTAAAAACAATTACAGCAATATGTAACAATCCGATGCTGGAAGAATTGCAGCTGCCATCCAGCATACAAACAATTACCCAAATAAACAACAATGGAAGGCTGAAAGCGCTGGTAATTCCGGAGAATGCAAGCCTTGCGGACTATGCGCTGTCAGATAATCCTTCGCTGGAGACGGTTCATCTTCCGCAATCGCTGAAAATGGTGCCGATTGGATTGCTCCAGAATTGTACGTCACTAAAATATGTACAGCTGCCGACACAGCTGGAACAGATTGGCGGAAAAGCATTCTATGGATGCGCATCACTGCAAAACATCACACTTCCTGAATCGCTGCTGCGAGTCGATGACTATGTGTTCACGAACTGTACGGCGCTGACGGAAATGACAATTCCAAGGGCAGTTTGGTGCTTTGGCAATGATTCGCTGACGGGATGTACGAATTTGAAAACCGTATATGTTCTTTCGGACGAGGCGTTTGTTTTCTTCCCTGATGACAACTTCTATGGCGAACGAACCATTTACTGTCCACGGAATCAAGCGACGTGGAGCGTGACGGAGTCTACGCGTGTTGCGATTGATGCACCAGTCTATACGCTGCGCATTCACTACCCGGATGGGCGAGATGATATGGTAAAGACGCGTACAGCTGGCGATACGCTGGTTGAACCGCGGATTTATAGCATGGGAATTAAAAACAGTGACTGTATTCGCTGGTTTAGTGATGCAGAATGGACAAATCAGATTACATTTCCAAGTGTTATGCCAGAGAAAAATTTGGATATTTACTTGGGGTATACCTACAAGCTGTGGGATGATTTTGTCAATTGGGATAAGCTGGATGGTAATTACGATTGGGATGAATACGATCCAGCTACGGGAAATTGGCGGCAGGTACCGAAACTGATTTCTTACAACAACAACCAGCGGTACTTCCACATTCCGGATCAGTTTGAGATAATGTATGCTGATGCAATCCATGAGGGAATCAGATACTTGGAGATTGGCGCATCCATGCGGCAGATTGATCCTGCGGCTTTCCGCTCGGCAGTGGATTTGGAACGCTTTTATGTTGATCCGGCGAATACACATTATTATGCACAGGATGGCGTCCTGTATAGCGCAGATGGAACATTGATAGCTTATCCATACAAAAAGGACAATCAGCAGTTTACAGTGCCAGATGGCGTTACAAGCATTGGAGCGTATGCCTTCGCAATTCCGGCGGGAAAAGAATCGCCGCTGCTTCAAGTGCAATTGCCGTGCAGTGTAACAAGCGTGGCAGAAAATGCATTTGCAGGGCATGAACGGCCGTTTGCAGTGATGACGGAAAATACGTCCTTGAATGCTCAAATCGACGCAGAAGGCGTATTTTGCAATCCGGCGCCGCTTGTGCTGATGTCAGAGGACAACATGGTGAGCTTTTATCTGCTTTCCGCAGGGCTACCGCTTCCTGAACTGCCGAATCCAATGAAGGATGGCGCATACTTCATTGGCTGGAGTTTGAAAGAAAATGACGATGTGGCGGATTTGTCAGCGCTGACACTTCCTGCAGATGGAATGGTACTCTACGCGTGCTGGTCAAAGAAGGTGCAGTATCAGACAGCGCTGCCGGCGATGCTGAAAATCATTGAAAGCGAGGCGTTCCTAAATGCGCCGATGGTAAGTGTGCGATGCCCGGATGGATTGACGACGATTGGAAGCCGCGCGTTTGCTGGATGCGATCAGCTGCGAGACATCTATCTGCCTGACAGCGTTCAATACATAGCCGAAGATGCGTTTGCAAACGTGCCGCAACTGACGATTCATACGCCAGCGGGAAGCATTGCGGAAAAATGGGCGAAAAAGCAAGGCATTACGGTTGTGCCTGAGCGGGAAGAACCTTAATTGCCATTTCCGAACATGCGTACGTCCTTTCTCTTCGGGTATAAACAGCATCGGCACAGCGCCAAGTTTTCATTTGACGCTGTGCCGATGATTTTGTATGATGCTATTTCCGAATTGGTTCATCACGGAATCGACATAGAAGGAAAGATGCGTTTTTATCCTTTTTTTCCTTATTCCTTTATATTCCTCACGCTGCCTCTTTCCACAAGGTGCACCGGCAAAATAACCTTCTTCTGCGCAATCTCTTCCTTCCGCAGCTGTGCCAAAATCATCTCCGTCGCCAAAGTGCCTTTCTTCTCCGAATCCTGATGAATCGTCGTCAGCCCCGGAATCGTCAGCTGCGAAATATAATGATCATCAAAGCCCACAATCGACTTATCGCGCGGCACACTTACCCCGCACTCATGCAGCCCGGACATGATGCCTGCCGCCAGAATATCCGCCGAGGCGAAAATCCCCGTGATTTCGGGGCGTGTGCTGAGTTGATGCCCCAGCTTCTTGCCCTCCTGCACGGAAATTTCCTGCGTAAAGACAAGCGCCGGGTCGTACGGCACGCCGTATTCCGCCAAGGCGCGGCGATAGCCCTGCAGGCGCAGTTCGATAACGCCCGCGGGGGAAATCGGCGGCGACGCGAACGCAATCACGCGGTGGCCGTTCTCCAGCAGGTGCTTCGTGGCGAGGTAGCCGCCTTTTTCATCCTCCAAGCCGACGCAGCAGATGTTCGGGTCGTCCACATAGCTGTCGATGAGGACGACGGGAATGCCCAGTTTTGCTACGGCATCGAAGAACGAATCCTGAAACAGCCCCGTCATAATCAGCCCGGAGAGCCGCCAGCTGTGAATCAGCCCTTCCAGCGCGGCGACGCTTTCGGCGGAGCGCAGCATCAGGTAGTAGCCGGCTTCGCGGGTGCGCTGCTCGACGCTGGCGGCGACGCTGCTCATGAAGGGGTCGCTGACGGTGCTGCCGGTGGTGCGCGGCGTGATGTAAGTGACCATGGCGATGATGGCGGACTGGTCGTTCGCCAGCGAGCGCGCGGACATGCTGGGAACGTAGTGCTCGCGCTCGATAATCTCCCAGATTTTTGCAACCTTCTTTTCGGAAACGCGGCTTTTGCGGTTATGCACCACGTTGGAAACGGTTGTAATGCTTACGCCTGCTTCGGCGGCAATGTCTTTGAGTGTGACCATGCGATGCTCCATTTTATGCAGTGTTTTAGGCGTGGTAATCTGCGCGGATCAAAGAGAACGGACGAAGTCCGCGAAGTCCGTGCGCATCATAAAAAGTATACCAGTCTTTGAAGTTGTTCACAAGCGGTTTCTGGAAAAAAATCCGTAAAAGAAGGGGGAGACAGCCGAAACTGTCCCCCCTTTTTGAACGTTTTGGAATTATTCCAGTTCAGCCAGATAGTCCTTAATCGGCAGGTCGCCGGGCTTGCCGGTTTCCGTCGCGGTCAGACCAGCCTGAATGGTTTCGGAGCTGGTAGCGTCGATGGGCGCAACGGCTTCAGAGAAGGTGATTTCGTCCAGGTAGATGACGCACTTGGCGAACGCGCGGATGTGCAGGGCGTTGGTCATGCCCGGGAAGCCGGACGCTTCGAGGTCGATGACGAGATCCTGCCATTCGGTGGTGATGACCGGGTGCGTGCCGTCCGCCAGCACAAGGTCAGAGAAGCGCGCCGCGTAGAACTTGGCGTCTTCCGGATGCCAGTCCATGATGAGCTTGTTCTCTTCGCCGCCTTCCGCGCCCTTGATGCGGATGGTCAGATACTTGCAGTAGGAAACGCCGTCCAGACCCCACATGTCAACGGCTTCGCCCCAGTTCGCCATCCAGTCGGCGGCATGGGCGTAGTAGTCGTCTTCGCTGTCGTAGTCTTCCGGGTCATACGCCTTGGGGCGCATGTCGAGCTTCAACGCGCCGTCCTCATTCTTTGCGCGCAGGTTCGCCCAGTTGTCCCACCAGAGGTGCACGCCGTTGGGCGCAAGCTCTGGTTTGGCATTCGGGTCACGGTCGTCAAAGTTGTCCCACAGGTAGGTTTCGCCTTCAGCAAACGCAACGGCTGCCATCGCGAACACCATCGTCAGGGAAAGCAGGAAAGCAAGGAACTTCTTCATGGGGATACCTCCTTTATGATGTTGACGGGTGGATAGGTTTAACGCTCAACCTATCGTTGACATGATTATAACATACCATTTGCCACATGTCAAGAGGGGAGAAGAGGCTTTTTCTGAAAATTTTTATCTTCAGGCACATTGCACATTTCAAAATTTCCTGCTATAATCATGGCATGGGTTTAGCGCTTAACTAAATGCGGACAATTTCCACACACTGGAAACGCCGCGGCGAACAAGGAGGACATGAACGATGAAGAGAACCACCCCCATCCTGATGCTTGTGCTGATGCTTCTGCTGACCGCGTGGATGATGCCCGCGACTGCCGAAGAGAATCCGACGCTGCTGACCCTCTACGAAGGCCCGAAGACGATGACGACCTCCGCAACGGCGAAAGTTACCGCGAACGGCAACGACCTGTTCGTCTATGACGTGATGGTCAACCACGAACACATCTGGAACGCCAACACCCAGCCGACGACCACGCCTATGACCTATTTCGACTTCGAGGGCAAAGTGCGCATCGAGGTTGAAATGCCCGGTCTGCCGGACAAAGTGGAGAGCGCCGTCGTCATTCCGCAGTCGTGGGGGATTACGCCCGAAGTCAAGGACGGCAAAGTTTCCTTCATAATTACGGAGCCGGGGCAGTACACCGTTGTCTTCAACGATAACGTCAACAAGGCGCTGCACATCTTCGCCAATCCGCTGGAAACGGACGTCCCCGATCCCGACGACCCGAATGTCTACTATATCCCCTCCGGCGAGTGGGTCATGGACGCCATCGCGCTGGAAGACGGGCAGACGCTCTATATCTCCGGCGGCGCGGTGCTGCATTCCATCATCTCCGTCAATAACGCCAAGAACGTCCGCATCTGCGGGCGCGGCATCATCGACGGCAGCGACTACGATGCGTGGAATCAGCCCGGCTCGTATGCGCGCGTCCCGATTGATCTCAATCACGCAAAGGATGTCACCATCGACGGCATTATCGTCGCCAATTCCAACTGCTGGAATGTCAATTCTTACTCCTCCAAGCATGTGGAAATCAATAACGTCAAGGTCATTTCCGGCCGTCAAAATGGCGACGGCTTCACCTTCCAGTCCTGCACCGACCACACCGTGACGAACAGCTTCGCCCGCACATGGGACGACAGCCTTGTCATCAAGAACTACTCCGGCTCCACTAAGGGCATCACCTTCCGCAACATGCAGGTATGGACGGACCTCGCCCAGTCCATGGAAATCGGCTACGAAACCGACAAGGGCTGGACGCTTGACCCCGAAATCAGTGATGTGCTGTTTGAGAACATCACTGTGCTGTACAACTTCCACAAGCCCGTTATCAGCATCCATAACAGCGACGATGCGTATGTGCACGCCATTGTCTACCGCAATATCGTCGTCGAAAACGCCTTCATGCAGGGTGATAACGGCAATAATAAGGAATTGATTGAGATGACGCTGCAAAATTCGGCGTGGTCGACGGTCAAGGATGAGTTTGGGTCGATTGATGATGTGCTGATTGATGGTCTGACGGTGCTGCGGACGCCGGATGGGAAAGTGCCGGCGTCGAGATTATCGGGGTATGGGGAGGATAATCGGATTACGAATGTGACCTTGCGGAATGTGACGATTCTGGGGGAGAAGATGACGAATTTGAAGCAGATGAAGCTGCGGTATGATGATTATTGTGAGGGAATTGTGGTGGAGTAAGGAAAAAAGGATAAACACGCGGAAGAATTAAGGGAGTGAGACCAACTCAATCGCGCGGAGGGGTCAAGGGGGGATCCCCCTTGCGGAGTCCAGAGGCAGCGCCTCTGGTAGGGTTTGGGGCAACGCCCCAACCGTTCCACGTCCGACCAATCCCAAAGGACAAGTCAACAAGGCGCAGGCAGCGAAGCGTCCCTGCCAGTAACTTCGCGCGTCCTCAGACGCGCCCCCAACTTGCTCTTTCGACCACTTGCACATTGTCGCGCCAAATGGGCGCGACCGACCACCCGCATCACCACACCCACCATCATTATAGAAAGGAAATTTCGCTCATGAAAATGCGTTCTGTCGTATCCGCCATGCTCGTCCTGTCGCTGGCGTGCCTGCCCCTTCTGACGCAGGCGGAAGAAGAAATTCCCACCATCGTGACCGTTGTCCCCGCGCCCGACCAGACCAAGGCGGAGCGTCCGGCGTGCTTCCCTGACCCTGCTGACCAGTACATCGCCCTCCCCGAAACGGAGAATTTCGCGCTCAATAAGGAAGTCATTTCCGGCGCGCATACCGACGTGTACGTCAGCCGAAACGTCAACGACGGCAAAACCGATACCTACTGGGAAAGCAAAGGGTTCCCGGCGGAAATGCTCATCGTGCTGGGCGAAACGCATACCATCTCGACCGTCGCGGTCTGCCTGAATCCATCCGCCATCTGGGAGGCGCGCATTCAGGAAATCACCGTTCTGGTCAGCCAAGACGGCGAGAATTTTACCGAAGTCGCACCCGCCACGCAGTACCAATTCGACCCTGCGACGGGCAATCGTATCCGCATTGATTTCGATAGTGTGGAAGCCAGTTTTGTCAAGGTTGTGTTCACAATGAATTCCGCATCCCGCACCGACGGCGCGCAGGCAGCGGAAATTTGCGTTTATTGATAGGAGAAAATCACGATGCAATATCAAGGCATTATCTTCGATTTGGATGGCGTTCTCTGCTCGACCGACGAGTACCACTACCGCGCGTGGAAGGCGCTCGCGGATCGGCTCGGCATCCCCTTTGACCGCGAACGCAACGGCCTTTTGCGCGGGGTCAGCCGCATGGACAGCCTGAATATCATCCTCGAAAAAAGCGACAAGGCGTACTCGCAGGAAGAGAAAAACGCGATGGCGGAGGAGAAAAACACGCGCTATCGGCAGTTGCTGAACCAAATGTCACCCGCTGATTTGTCCGGCGACGTGAAGCGCACGCTGGATACCTTGCGCGCACGCGGCTTGAAGCTGGCGATTGGCTCGTCGAGCAAGAACACGCCGTTCATTCTGGAGCGGATGGGGCTGGATGGGTTTTTCGATGCGGTGGCGGATGGAAACTGCATCACGCACTCGAAGCCGAATCCGGAGGTGTTTTTGAAGGCAGCGGAGATGCTGGGCTTGAAGCCGGAGCAGTGCGTGGTGGTGGAGGATGCCCATGCAGGGGTGGAAGCCGCGAAAGCGGGTGGGTTTGCCTGCGCTGCCATGGGGGACGCCAAGGAGGATGCGCGCGCGACGTATCATCTGGGGAAATTGTCGGACTTGCTGGAGTATGTAGGATAAAAAAGCAATTAGGCAGGAGACGACTTCAGCCGACTTCGCTTTCCCCAAGGGGGAAGGTGCCGGCCGCAGTCGGCGGATGAGGTCGTTCCCACGAAGCAAATTGCGCAGAACCGAAATTTCCGCACCCCAAAACCTGCAATCCGTAGCAGGAAAAGCGCAGTGCAGCCGCGAATTTCCCTCCATGAATACCGCATGGAGGGAAGTTTTGAACATGAGGAGGAATACACGGATGAATACGGTGATTGAGCGAACGGGGTTTGACCCGGCACAGGACGCGGATAACGGCAACCGCTTCCTGACGGGCAATGGGTATATGGGCGTTCGCGGGACGATTGGCGAGGCGGGCGTGCAGCAGATGACCGCCGTCAACCTCGCGGGCATCCACCACCAAAAAGGGCAAGGCTGGGAAGAGCCGCTGAATGCCCCGAATCCGCTGTATGTCGCCGTGAAAGGCATGTCGCTGCCGGAAAATGCCGATCGGCTTACGTCGCACCGCCTCGCGCTCGATATTGCCGACGGCGTGTTCACCCGCGAAAGCACGTTCAAGGCGGATGCGGGCGAAATCACCATCCGGCAGGAAAGGTTCTGCGCGATGGAGCGGGTGCATTTGCTCGCACAGCGCGTGACCATCACGGCGACACATGACAGCGTCGTCACCATTGCGTTCGGCGTGGACGAAAACGTCTGGGACATCCATGGCCCGCATTATGAGACGCTGACGCTGACAGAATCGGACGGCGTCGTCGCCCTGACCGGCGAAACGGATGATCACCAGCGCGTCTGCACGGCGCTCCGGTGCAGCTGCACGGACGGCAAAATCACGCACGGCGGCGTTCGGACGGCGCAAATCGCGCTTCGGGCGGGTCAGCCGTGGCAGCTGGATGAGGTCGCCGCGGTGTACACCACCAGCGACGGCGACGAACCGGAAGCATCCGCCATTGAAGCGGCAGAAAATGCCCCGGCGTATGATGCTTTGCGCGAAGAACAGCGGGCGGCGTGGGCGGCGCTCTGGCAGAAAGCGCGGGTGACGATTGAAGGCGACGAGCGCGCGGAGTTCGCGGTCAATTACTCGATGTACCACTTGATGAGCATTGCGCCGCGGCATCGGGCGGCGCTGTCGGTGGCGGCGCGCGGGCTGTCCGGGCAGACGTATAAGGGCGCGATTTTCTGGGATACAGAGATGTTCATGCTGGATTTCTATCTGGCGTGTATGCCGGAGGTGGCGCGGCACTGCCTGGAATACCGCGTGCAGACGCTGCCGGGCGCGCTGGACAAGGCGAAATCCTACGGCTATGCGGGCGCGTTCTACGCGTGGGAGAGCGTCGAGGGCGGCAAGGACGCTTGCACGGACTACAATGTCACCGACGTGTTCACGGGGCGACCGATGCGCACGTTCTTCCGCGATACGCAGGTGCACATCAGCGCCGCCGTCGTGTATGGACTGCGGAAATATACGCAGTACACGGGGGATGATTCGCTGCTGCAAAGCGGCGGCGCGCGCGTCGTGCTGGAATGCGCAAGGTTCTATATGAGCCTGATTTCCAAGCGCATCCTCAGCGACACCTATGATTTGCTGGATGTGATGGGCCCGGACGAGTACCACGAGCATGTGAAAAACAACGCCTACACCAACGAAATGGCGCGGATGACGCTGAATTACGCGGTGGAGGTCTGCCGGAAGTACCTGCCGGAGACGGACGCGGCGGAGCTCATGCACTTTGCGGATGCCGCGAAGCACTTGAAGCATCAAACGCCTGACCCGAAAACCGGGCTGATTGAGCAGTTCGACGGTTACTTCAAGCTGGAAAACGTACTCGTGCCGGAGGTGCGCAGCCGCCTGATTGACCCGCGCGAATACTGGGGCGGCGCGTATGGCGTGGCGGCGCAGACGCAGGTCATTAAGCAGGCGGACGTGATTGCCCTGCTGTACATGCTGGGGCAGTACCCGGCGGACATCATCGCCGCGAATTATGATTACTATGAGCCGCGAACCGAGCATGGCAGCAGCTTGTCCGCGTGCATGTATGCCCTGTGCGCGTGCGCAATCGGGCGTCCGGCGGCAGCGTATCCGCTGTTTCTGAAATCCGCCGAGGCGGATATTGTCGGCGGCGGCAAGCAGTGGGCGGGGCTGGTGTACATTGGCGGCACGCACCCGGCGGCGGCGGGCGGCGCGTATATGGTGCTGCTCTATGGCTTCTTGGGGCTGCGGTTTGAGAACGGCAAGCCGACGCTGCATCCGCGCCTGCCGGAGGGATGGAAGAAGGTGCAGCTGCAAGTGCATTGGCAGGGCAAAGACTGGCTGCTGACGGCGGAAGAAGGGCAGCAGGCATGACAATCGCCCACTATCACCTGCCCGGTCTGTTCGAGTTTTATGAACTGTATTGTCGATTTTTGCCGCTCTACCGAAACCATCCGGAATATTTCTATGATTGGTGCGACATCGGCTCGATTTACGGCGCACCGGCGGATTGCCTGTGGGGCGGCGGGCGCGTCGGGTCGGGGGAGGCGAGCGCGCGGGATGTGCTGGCGCTGATGCGTGATTACGGCATTTCGCCGCGCCTGACATTCAGCAACTCCCTCCTGCGCGCGGAGCATCTGCGTGATGCGCGCTGCAATGCGCTCTGCCAGATGCTGAACGACGGCGGGAATGGCGGCGTGATTCTCCATTCGGATTTGCTTCTGCGCTATTTGCAGAAAACGTATCCGAACTTGTATTTCGTGTCCTCAACGACGAAGGTGCTGACATCGTTTCCCGACTTCCAGACGGAACTGGAACGAGCGGAATTCCGCTATGTCGTGCCGGATTTCCGCCTGAATCACGCGCTGGATAAACTGAATGCCCTGCCGCAGGGTCAAAAGGACAAGGTGGAGTTCCTCTGCAACGAGTGCTGCTATTTCGGCTGCCGCGACCGCCGCGCGTGCTACGAAGCCGTCAGCCGGAAGAACCTCGGCGAAGGCGGTGACGAGCACCGCTGCCACGCACCGGACGCAGCGGGCGGCTACCGATTCTCCAAGGCGATGGAGAATCCGGGCTTTATCGGGGTGGAGGATATTCAGCGGACGTATCTGCCGATGGGCTTTGAGAACTTCAAGATTGAGGGGCGCGAGTTAGGCAGCGCGCTGGTGCTGGAATTTCTGCTGTACTACCTGACGAAGCCGGAATGCCAGCTGAAAGTGCGGGAGGAAATCTATCTGGATAACATGCTGGACTTGTTCTGATTGCAATCAAAAACAGCCTGCGGAATTCGTCCACAGGCTGTTTTTATCCTTTTTTCGGATTTTGCTGCGCGAACTATTGTGCCTTTGCGCAGTTTTCCGTTACTGAATCTTGAGAATCCATCCTTCGGGCGCTTCGATTTCGCACTGCTGGATGCCGCGCAGGGTCGTGTACAGCTTCGTCAGCACGGGACCCATTTCGTCCATGCCGGAGGGGATGCGAATCTCCTTGCCGTGGTCGTTAATCAGACCGACCGGGCTGATGACCGCCGCCGTGCCGCACAGGCCGCATTCCGCGAAATCAGGCACTTCCGAGAAGTACACCTCGCGCTCTTCCACCGGCATGTGCAGGTACTTTTCCGCCACAACGAGCAGGCTGCGGCGGGTGACGGAGGGCAGGATGGAGTCGCTCTTGGGCGTGACCAGCTTGCCGTCCTTGGTGACGAAAATGAAGTTCGCGCCGCCGGTTTCCTCGACCTTCGTGCGGGTTGCCGCGTCAAGATACATGTTCTCCGCGAAGCCCTCGCGGTGCGCTTCCATAATTGCGTGGAGGCTCATGGCGTAGTTCAGACCCGCCTTGATGTTGCCCGTGCCGTGCGGGGCTGCGCGGTCGTAATCGCTCACCTTGATGGCAATCGGCTTCGCGCCGCCCTTGAAGTACGGGCCGACAGGCGTGCAGAAAATGCGGAATTCAAACTCCGTCGCGGGCTTCACGCCGATGACGCTGTTCGTGCCAATCATGAACGGGCGGATGTACAGGCTCGCGCCCGTGCCATACGGCGGCACAAAATCCGCATTCGCCGCGACGACCTGCTTCACCGCGTCCACGAACTTGTCCACCGGGAAGGGCGGCATTTCCAGCCGCGCGGCGCTGTCCGCCATGCGCTTGGCGTTCATGTCCGGGCGGAAGCAAACGATATGCCCGTCCTTGGTGTAGTATGCCTTCATGCCCTCAAAGCACGCCTGGCAATACTGGAAGACGCAGGCGCATTCATTCAGGGTGATGTTTGCGTCGGTTTCCAGCCCGCCTTCGTCCCACTGACCGTCCTTGTAGCGGCAAACGTAGCGATAATCCGTCTTGATATAGCCGAAGCCGAGATTGCTCCAGTCGATGTTCTGCTTGCTCATTGCTCATACACTCCTTTTGGTGGATTTCGCCTTTATTATAGGACGAAATGCGGCTGATTGCAAGCGATTGACTGTACTGCTGGTGTTTTTACGACGGAACGTGTCATTCGCGGCGGAAAATCATTCGACAGAAGTTGTACAAGTGCGGCTTGACGCTGGTATGGTCATGCTGTGTATTTGTCAGCTGATGCCAAACGAGCTCTTCACCATTGAGCTGAAGAACTTGTCGATAGCCCGAAGGTGCGGACGTAACAACACCGTCAGCGCGGGAAGCGCTGATGAGCAGCAGCTCCGGCTTTGTGTCTCCGAAGGTCAGCTCCGATTCCTGAAGCTGCCCCGGATGATCAGCAGAGCCGGGAATCGGTGTCAAACCGGGGGCTGGTGCGACTGCACCTACCCACGCGAACAACTCTGGATGCGTCAGGGCGATGAACAGAGACTCACGCCCGCCCATGGAAAAGCCGGTAATAGCGGTCTGCTCGCGCCCCGTCGCGGCGGCAAAATTCTGCTGGATAAAGGGCATCAAATCTGCCGTCAAGTCGTTGACGAAATTGTCATAGCAAAGCGAATTGCGCAGGTTCATGCCTGTGCAGGAACGAAGCTCCTGGTCACAGAAGATGTAGGGGAGAACGACTATCATTTCTTCTGCCTCGCCGGATGCCCAGAGATTGCCCAGCATGACATTCAGTCCGACTGCATCGCGCGCCATCCAGTCCTGCGTGTCCCAGTAGCCGTGGAGAATGTACAGGACGGGATAAGTACGCTGCTCATCGTAATCCGTCGGCAGCAGCACGTTGACCGGTGTATCCCGATGCGCCGTATGTGAATAGTAGGTGTACTTCTGAAACGTCGGGTAGGAAACACCCTCCTGCCGCGCAAAAACAGCATCCGGTGCAAGCTCTGTGAGCATCTGACGGTACGTCTGCATGGTGTGAGCCTCCTTCTGAACAATTGTGTTTGGCTCTTCTGCAAAAGCAGCAGGAACGCTGTTCATCAGCAGGAAAGCGCCTGACAGCAGGGCAGCACAGCGGCTGACAATGGAACGCATCCTTACTCTACCTCGATTCATGGCTTTTCTGTTATACTATTTCCAGATTCACCTGCGCCATCTGCTTGCGCCTTTTCCATTCTGGCGTCCGCTCATTCCACTTAGCGTAGCGTCACGTTGATGCGCACGCCGCCCATCGTGTGATGCACGGTGGGAACGCGGGCAGCCGCGTAGAAGGGCGCGGTGTCGATGGGGGTCTTGTAGAGGGTACGGCCGAATTCGTCCGGCGTGCCCGCAAGGTCGCCGCCTTCTGCGTGACGGTTGAATTCCGTGACAGCCGCAATTAGCGTGTCCGCCGGAACGTTCATCTTTTCCGCAAGTTCTTCCAGCGTGTCCGCCTTCACCGCGCGGCCGGCTTCCACCAGCTGGTTCGCGGTTTCGCCGAAGTTGTTGCGTTCGTCGCCCGTGGGATAGGTGTCGGAGTCCATGACGACCCACATGTACGCATCGGTCTGCGCGAACAGGGCGTTGGTCATGTCGTCGCGGCGGCCGCCCTCATTGACGAAGCGGTTGCCTTCCTTGTTGATGAAGATACGGGTTTCCACGTCATGCTCGATGTTGCCGGACAGGGAGCCAGTCACCGGGTCGCCCAGCGGCAGCAGCTGAATGTTGCCCATCTGCACAAAGTCAGCACCCAGCTTCTGCATCAGCTTGATGCCGTCGCCGGTCGCGCCCGCGTGGTTGGTGGTCTTGATGCTGTCGCCCAGATCCGCCCACTGCGTGTTGTACGCGCTGCGCAGCTCGACGTTCGCCGCGAAGCCGCCCGTCGCCACAACGACGCCCTTGGACGCCTTGACGGTCACGGTGTTGCCCGTTTCGCCCGTCGCCACGACGCCGCAAGCCTTGCCGTTTTCGTCCACAAGGATTTCGGTCGCGCAGGTGTTCAGCATCACGTCCACGTTGTCGTGGTTGTCGATGTAGTTCATGTAGGTCTTGAAGAAGCCAGTGCCCAGCGGTTCAACCGGCTTGTGGGCGCGCGGCCACAGACCGCCGGTCACGGTGAACAGACCAGCCGTTTCGTCCTGGAATTCCATGCCCAGATCCATCAGCCACTGCACGCCGTCCCACGCATTGCTCACCAGCGTGTGCACCAGCAGGGGGTCGCCCTGATAGTCACCGCCAGACAGCGTCTGGGTGTAGTGCCATTCGACAGAGTCGTTGTAGGCAATCGCCTGCTCAGAGCGGTCGTTGACTGCATTCAGCGCGCCGCCAGCGAGGATGGTATTGCCGCCGACCTTGCCCATCTTTTCCAGCACCAGCACCTTGGAGCCGAGCTGATTCGCCTGCACAGCCGCCGCCAGACCAGCGCCGCCGCCGCCGATGACCACGATTTCCGTCTCGATGGTGACGTCCTCCGCCTTTTCGACGACAGTCTCCACCTTCGTAGACCACTTCACGGTGTCCAGACCCGCCTTGGTCACAGCGTCCAGCACAGCCGCCATGATGGCATCGGAGGTCTTGGTTGCGCCCGCAACCGCGTCAACGTTCGCGGTCTGCTGCTCGACGATGAGACCCGGAATCTGCGCCACAGCCGGATCAGAAATGCCGGCGGTGTCGCCATTCTTGGTCACTTCGATGGCGGTCACTGCGCCGTTTTCATCCACGGTCACAGCCACTTCGATGGCGCCCTTGCCACCGATTTCGCTGTCGCCCACGCCCGTAAAGACGCCGGCCTCCGCACTCGCAGCGCCGCACAGCGTCAGCAGCATCGTCAGCGCCAGCAGGAGAGAAAGGAACTTCTTCATGGTTCTCCTCCTTATTCGTTTGGTCGAAATGGCAGAAGAAGCATCTGCCGTATATTTTATTATACAATACCCCAACGATGGTTGGCAAGGGGGAATGACGCTTTTTTCACAAGCAAAATAGGCGATTTTTGCAAAAAGAAAGGTTTTCGGCAGGAATTTCGCGGTTTGAGGGCGAATTGTGTTCATGGAAAAAGCAAATCCGGCATCGCGCCGGGTGGAAAAGAGGAACTATCGGATGGATGAAACGCAATGTCTACGGATGATCAGGGCTTCGCTTGCCCCCTCAACCGGCTGTACGGAACCGGCGGCAATTGCCCTCAACGCGGCGACGGCGCGCAAGGCGGCGCGGGGGACTGTCACGCAGGTGACGGCGCGGCTGGATGCGTACCTGTTCAAAAACGCCATGGGCGTGGGTATTCCGGGCGCGGATGAGCGCGGCGTGGACTTGTGTGTGGCGCTGGGCATCACGGCGGGCGACGCGGACGCGGGCATGAACGCGCTGCACACGGTGACGGCGGAGCAGCTGGCGGCAGCAAAGGCATTGCGCGGCTGCGTGAAAGTCGAAATCGTCGACGGCGTGAGCGGATTGTATATTGAAACGATTTTGCGAACGGACTGCGACGCGGTTCGTGTGGTCACGGTGGGTGCGCACGATCATATCGCCCTTGTCGAACACGCGCCGTTTACCGAAGCGCCTGCCGAGCAGGAATCGGTGGAGGAAGGCGGCGCGCACTGCGGGTCGCTGGCGGAATTTATCGCCTTTGCGGACACGGTTGCGCTGGATAAATTGGCGTTCCTCCGCGACGCCCTGACCATGAACCGAACCATCTACGACCGCGCGATGTCGGATGAGCTGGCGCACTGCGTTCTGCCGAAAATCACGCTGGATGACCCGTCCCTCTGCGCGTCGGCGAAGCGGATGGCGGGCGCGGCGTCCTACGCGCGGATGCACGGTGTTCCGCTGCCGGTGATGACCGCGACGGGCAGCGGCAATCAGGGCATCACGCTCTTTTTGACGGTGGATGCGGCGGCACGCTATTTCAGCATCCCGGAGGAAAAGGAACTGCGTGCGATTGCGCTGGCGGCGCTGGCGAACGTGTACATCAAAAGCTTCATCGGCCCCCTGTCGAGCGTGTGCGCGTGCGGCGTGGCGTCAGGCTTGAGCGCGTCGCTGGGGGTCGTGTACCTGCTGGGCGGCGGCGAAGGCGAGATGGTGCAGGCTGCGCGGAATATCTTGGGCTCGGTCAGCGGCATGATTTGCGACGGCGCGAAGGAGGGCTGCGCGAGCAAGGTCGCCCTGAGCGCGGGACTTGCGGTGGAAGCGGCGTGTCTGGCGCTGGAAGGCGGCGGCATCCACGCGCAGGACGGCATTCTGGATGACAGCTTTGACCGCCTGATTGCGCACCTCGGCGAGCTGGTCTGCGTCGGCATGGGCAGCACGAACAGCACGATTGTGCACATCATGAAGGACGAGAAGGGGTATGCGGCATCGTGCTGATGCGGGGCGCATATCAAGATAAATAAAGGGCTTTGGAAGAGCGCATGATGCTTTTCCAAGCCCTTTTTCTTGTGCGGACGAGAAAATCTCCATAATAAAAGACGGTGCAGCCCGAAACTGCACCGTCCAGTGAGGGTAAAGTAGGAGAAATTACGCCTTGGCGGCCTTCTTGGCGCGCTTCTTCTCTTCGAGGAACGCCCAGACGTAGCCGTTGATCATGTTCGCGCTGTACACGCCGGAGATGATGCCGACGATGATGGGCAGGGCGAACTCGCGGATGGAGGAAACGCCGAAGATGTACAGGCAGACGATCGTCACCAGCGTGGTCAGCGTGGTGTTGATGGTGCGGCCGAGGCACTCCTTGATGGAGCGGTTGACGACGTCCACGCGCGGCGTGGAGGACGGCATCTTGCGGGCGTTCTCGCGGATGCGGTCGAAGATGATGATGGTGTTGTTGATGGAGTAGCCAACAATCGTCAGCATCGCCGCGATGAAGGAAGAATTCATCTGCACGAAGGAGCGCAGGATGACCATGAAGGACAGCATGATCAGCACGTCATGTACCAGACCAAGCACCGCCGCCGCGCCGGAGTTGAAGTCGAAGCGGATGGCGATGTAGATGAGCATGCACAGCGCGGCAATCAGCACAGACAGGAAGGCGTTGCGCAGCAGCGTCGCGCCGGCGACCGGGCCGACGTAGTTCACGTCGCCGTAGATGGCGGCGTTCGGGTACTTCGCTTGCAAGGCTTCGGTGATGGAAGCCTGCACGCCCTGCACGCCGTCTTCGTCAATTGCCTTGATGCGGATGTTGATGGAATCCTTGCCTGTGCCCTGCACGGACACGGCGTAATCCTTCAGACCGATGCCGTTGAGCACACCCTCGATGTCGGACTGCGTGACGGCTTCGCCCATGGTGTACTGCATGGACATGCCGCCGGAGAAGTCAATGCCGACGTTGATGCCCATGCCGAACAGGCTCAGCAGCAGCGCCAGCACCATGATGCCGGCGGAAATCATCAGGCACTGCTTGGAGTAATTCTTGATTGTCATATTACTTGGCCTCCTTTGCAGACTGAACGCCGGAGGTGAAAGCGCTCACGTTCCAGTTCTTGAGCTGGATAAACTGCTTCATCAGGAAGCGAGTGACCAGCAGCGCCGAGAACAGGGACACGATAACGCCCAGCAGCAGCGTCTTGGCGAAGCCCTGCACAGAGCCGGTGCCGAAAATCATCAGCACGATGGCGGCGATAATGGTGGTCACGTTCGCGTCGATGATGGCGCTCAGCGCGTTGTGGAAGCCGGTCTTGAGGGCAACCTTCAGGCTGCGGCCCGCGCGGACTTCCTCATTGAAGCGCTCGAAGATAACGACATTGGCGTCTACCGCCATGCCGATGCCCAGCACGATACCGGCAATGCCCGGCAGGGTCAGCTGAATGCCGGGGAAAACCGCCAGCACCCAGAACAGCACGATTGTGTAAATGCACAGCGCCCAGGAGGCGACCACGCCGTTCAGGCGGTAGCGGACAATCATGATGAGCATGACCAGCGCGATGCCGATGATGGCAGCGAAAACGGAGGTGGACAGCGCATTATCGCCCAGCGTGGCGGACACGGTATCAACCTTCTGCTGCGTCAGCACCAGCGGCAGCGCGCCGGACTGAATCTGCGCGGCGATGGTCTGCGCACGATCCATCGTGAAGTTGCCGGTAATCTGACCGGAGCCGCCGGTGATGGCGGACTGCACGGTGGGCGCCATCAGCTTCTCGCCGTCCAGATAGATGCCCAGCGTCTTGCCGATGTTCTGGCTTGTCATGTCGGCAAAGAGCTTCGTGCCCGCGGAGGTCAGTTGGAAGGAAATCGCCCACTGACCGTCCTGCGTCATGGCGGCCTGCGCCAGACGGACGTCAGAGCCGGTCATGAAGGTGTTGCCGTCAGGATCCTTGAACTCCAAGAGGGCGGGTTCGCCGATCAGGTTCAGGATTTCGCTCGGATCGCTCACATCCGGGATTTCAACGCGGATGCCGCTCGTGCCCAGCACCTGCACGGTGCTTTCGGCATAGCCCTTGTCGGTCAGACGGGACTGAATGGCGGAAACGGTCGCGTCCAGCAGGTCAGAGAAGTTCGCGTCGTTGCCCTCGGGCGCTTCGGCGCTGTACTCCACATACACGCCGCCGCGCAGGTCAAGACCCAGAGAAATGGCCTGCGGCCAAGCATCAGCGTTGGTCGTCGGCAGCCACGGCAGGAGCTTCCACAGCCCGCCCTGGAACGACATGCCCGTCACGCCGACGATGCCGAAGACCACGGTCAGCACCAGCACGATGGCCAGTGCGACGATGGATTTCGTCTTCGTATTCTTCATGAGAATGCTTCCTTTCATTCTTTTCATGGGGAAGTGGACAGTCAGCGGACACCCTCTATCCGGCGCTGCCCTCCAAATGGAACGCGATGTATACCGTGCGGACGTAGCTTCGCCCGGTGATGAGCCATCCGCAGCCATCCGCGCGGGTCAGCACCGGCATGGGGGGATGCGCTGGCAAGGCAGCAGGGCGGTGCAGCGCCTCCTGTGCGGTGGATGCGGATGCCGCGGCGCTCTCCGGCGCGGGCAAAGCAGCCGTCATCACTGCCGGAATACCGGGCGGGGCAGGGGAAGATTCAGCAGAAGCGGATTCCGGGGCGACGACAAGCTGCCGCATCCCCAGCAGCAGAAGCGCCGTCAGGCACGCAAAAAAGACCGCACGTCCCACATGCTTCACCGCGCTTCCTCCCTTCTGCCGAAAAACGAAATTTGTCCCCTGCATGAATGATTCATTCCGCATGGGCACACATACATTTATTATACCGCTTCTTTCCCGTTTCGTCAATGTAACAAGCGGACTTTTCCGGGCAGAATCCGAAAAAATCCACTTTCGCGGACGAAAAACGCACAATTTGAACATTTTCGGTGTTTTTGTCCGCTTGCACTTGCGCGGCAGATGTGATAGGATAAGAGAAAACCGGGAAAAATGCTTTCCGGCGAATTTCAGAAAGGAATGAACAAAATGCCCTACTATTATTATTGGGACTGGACGTATCTGCTGATTATCCCCGGTCTGATTCTCGGTCTGATCGCGCAGGCGAAGGTGAAAAGCGCCTATGCGCAGTGCAGCCGGATTCCCGCCAAGTGCGGTCTGACGGCGAGTCAGATGGTCGCGGATTTGCTCCGCCGCAACGGCAACACCCGCGTGCGCGTTGGGCATGTGTCCGGCGAACTGACCGACCACTACGACCCGTCGAAGGAAGTTCTCAATCTCTCCGACGGCGTGTACAGCAGCAACAGCATTGCCGCGATGGGCATCGCCGCGCACGAGGCGGGACACGCCATGCAGAAGCTGGAGAACTACGCGCCGCTGAACCTGCGCTCCGCCATCGTTCCGGCGGTGAACATCTGCTCGACGCTCTCCACGCCGATGTTCATTCTCGGCTTGATTTTCGCGTGGCAGCCGCTGGTGTACATCGGCATCGGCTTGTTCGCAGCATCGACTGTGTTCGCGCTGGTGACGCTGCCGGTGGAGTTTGACGCAAGCAAGCGCGCGATTCAGATGCTGTCCGAAGGCGGGTACATTTCCGGCGCGGAGGAAGAGCGGAATGTTCGGAAAGTGCTGAGCGCCGCTGCGCTGACGTATGTGGCGGCGGCGGTGACGAGCTTGCTTTCGCTGCTGCGGCTTATCCTGATTGCCAAGCGCAATGACCGCAATTGACTTTGCGGATGGCTTGCTGAAAAGCAGCTTGATTTTTCTTGTTGCGCAGTGGTTTCGCCTCTGCGGAGGCGACCAAAGGGCTTTCCGATCGCCCTTTGGAAACCTTCGGTTCACACCCATGTTAGTTGATTTTTTATTGGAAGTTTTTAGTTTGTGTGCTGTTTGTCCACTAACTAAAATAACTAACATAACAGACCCGTAACATCCGAAGGGCGGGCGAAGGAGTCCAGAGGGCGATCGCAAAGCCCTCTGGAACTATGCCAAAGACCTGTATGGATAGGAAAACCAACTCTGCCAACCGCGAAAAAGGACAATTATGCTAAGATACACCAAGAAAGGCATCGAGAGCAAGGAACGCATCGGGACATTGCCCCTGCGCATGTCAAACCTCCTCCGCTATCGGGGCGTCAATACCCCGGAGGAGGCGGAGCACTTCCTGCATCCGCGCCTGACCGATTTGCTTGATCCTTCCACCATGCCCGGCATGGAGAAGGCTGTATCCATCATCCGCCAAGCCGTCCGGGAGCAGTGGGGCATCACCATCTACGGCGACTACGATGTCGACGGCATCTGCGCGACGAGCATCATGCTTGAAACCCTGCGCGACCTCGGCGCACAGCACGTCCGCCCGTATATCCCTTCGCGCCACGAAGAGGGCTATGGGCTGAATGCCGACGCGATTGAGCTGCTCGCGAAGGAAAGCCGACTGCTGCTGACCGTGGACTGCGGCATTACCAATCTCGATGAAGTTGCGCTGGCGAAAAAGCGCGGCATGACCGTCATCGTCACTGACCATCACCAATTGGCGGAAAAGCTGCCCGAAGCCGATGCAGTGCTGAATCCGCTGATTGAGCCGTATGCGTTCAAGCGGCTGTGCGGCGCGGGCGTCGCGCTCAAAATCACGCAGGCGCTGCTGGGCATGGACGGCGTCGAAAAGCGGATTGACCTCGCCGCCCTCGCGACCGTCGCGGATATTGTGCCGCTGATGGAGGAAAACCGCGTCATCGTCCGCGAAGGCATGATGCGCATGGGGACAAGCGCGCGTCCGGGGCTGAAAAAGCTCATGGAGCTGGCGCAGGTCAGCCAGCCCGTCAATACAGGGCATCTGGGCTTCCGCCTTGCGCCAAGGCTGAACGCGGGCGGGCGGCTCGAAACCGCCGAACAGTGCGTCAAACTCCTGACGACGAAGGACGAAGCCGAAGCGACTGCCATTGCCACCCACTTGAACGGCCTGAATCAGGAGCGTCAGGCGATGGAAAAGCAGATTGTCGAACAGGCGATTTCCGCGATTCCGGCGCAGGTGAATTTCCGCACGGATTTCGCCATCGTCATCCTTGGTCAGGAGTGGAACAACGGCGTGATTGGGCTGGCGGCGGGGCGCATCTGCGAAAAGTACCATTTCCCGACGATTGTGTTAAGTCAGCACGGCGACCTTGCCGTCGGCTCGTGCCGGTCGATTCCCGGCGTGGATATTCATCAGATGCTGACGGCGTGCAAGGCGCTGTATCAGGCGGAAGGGCACGGGCAGCTGTTCGAGCGCTTCGGCGGGCATTCGCAGGCGGCGGGGCTGACCATCCGCGCGGAGCTTGTGCCGGAATTGCGGCGGCTGCTCAACCGCGTCATCCCGCAGGGCGACAACTGCGACTTGACGTGCTACATCCCGCAGAAGGAGTACGAACTCGAAGTGCCGCTGGAAGCGGTGAACATGGCGCTCATCGACGAATTGAATCAGCTTCAGCCGACTGGCTACGGCAACCCGAACCCAGTGCTGATGGCGCGCGGACTGCATGTGCAGGAGGCGCGGCGCGTCGGCGTGGGCGGGGCGCACCTGAAGCTGACGCTGCTCGACGGCGCGAACGTGCGCGGCGGCATCGGCTTCCAGCAGGGGGATTTGGCAGACCGCGGTTATGAGCGCGTGGACGTGCTGTTCTCGCCGGAAGTGAACGAATTCCGCGGACAGCGGACGGTGCAGCTGAATGTCGCCGCGATGAAGCAGACGGGCGGCAGTCTGCTCTGGCCGGACGAGAAAATGATTTTCTCCGCGCTCTTGCAGGAATTGACAGCCCTCGCGTCGAATTACAACACTTTATCATCAGGCGATACGCAGGCGAAAATCCTGCCCCTGCGGACGAATCAGCTGCGCGAGAAGCTGCGGCTCGGACGCGGCGTGCTGATGATTGCCCATCAAAGCGCGTGGGCGAAGGACGTCCTCAGCGGAGGCGAAGCCGATACGGATGTGGGGCAGGTGCGGGACGCGCGCGCGTTCAACACCGTGCTGTTCGCGCCGGATGTGGAAAAGCTGCGGGATGACTGGCGCGATGTGGTGCTGCTGGACGGCGAAACGCTGCCGGGGCTTAAGGACCTTATCCGGCAGAAATGCCCGAACGCGCGCCTGTGGTGCTTGTCGGACGCGCCGGATGACCTGCGGATGCAATTGTCGGCGATGACCGTCTCGGAGGACACCCTGCGCGGGCTGTACCGGCGGCTGCTGCGCGGCGGCACGATGGCGGCATCCGCCCTGGCGCAGGACTGCGGCATGACGGAAGAACAGGTGCTGACCGGACTGACCGTCTTTGGGCAGGTGGCGCTGGTTTCCTTCAAGCTCGACCCGTATCAGCTGACGCTGCTGCCGATGCACAAGGTTGCGCTGACGGACAGCCCGCTGCGGAAATACTTGATAACCCATTATGCTGCGGAAACGCAGATGTAACCCGAACGACATTTTTTCGGGGAGGAGGATGAAATATGACTTATACCGTTTATGAGGCCATGCCGCTGAGCCAGATGCTGGCGCGCGTGCAAAAGTATTATCCCGGCGACGGGTACAAACTGGTAGAAAAAGCCTATTTATTCGCACAGGAGGCGCACAAGAATCAGTACCGCAAAAGCGGGGAGCCGTATTTCACCCATCCGTGCTTCGTCGCCAGCATTCTGGTGGAATTGTCCCTTGACCCGCCGACGATTGCCGCCGGGCTTCTGCACGACACGGTGGAGGACTGCGAGGGCATCACGCTGGACACCATTCGGCAGGAATTCGGCGAGGAAGTCGCCATGCTGGTGGATGGCGTGACGAAGCTGAATAAACTCGATTTCGCCGACAAGGAAGAAGCACAGGCGGAATCGCTGCGCAAGATGATTCTGGCGATGGGCAAGGACATCCGCGTCGTGCTGATTAAGCTGGCTGACCGTCTGCACAACATGCGGACGCTGAAATTCCAGAAGGAAGAGCGGCGCGTGGCGATTGCGCGCGAGACGCTGGACATCTATGCGCCGATTGCGCACCGGCTGGGCGTGTACGCCATCAAGCAGGAACTGGAGGACTTGTCCCTGCGCTACATCGACCCGGTTGGGTACGAGAACCTGGTGCAGAAGGTTGGGCAGAAGCGCTCGGAGCGGGAAGAAAATATCCGCATGGTCATCGACGAGTTGTCCGCCAAGCTGGATGAGCAGCATATCCACCACACGATTGACGGCCGCCCGAAGCACTTTTACAGCATCTACCGCAAGATGGTGCTGCAAAACAAACCGTTCGACCAGATTTATGACCTGATTGCGATTCGCGTGCTGGTGGACTCCGTGCCGGACTGCTATGCCGTGCTGGGCATTGTCCACACGCTGTGGAACCAGATGCCGGGGCGCTTCAAGGACTACATTTCCGTTCCGAAGGCGAACATGTATCAGTCCCTGCACACAACGGTCGTCGGCGGGCGCAAGATGCCGTTTCCGTTTGAGGTGCAGATTCGTACCTGGGAGATGCACCGCATCGCGGAATACGGCATTGCAGCGCACTGGCGCTACAAAGAGGGCGGCGGCGCGGCGAACGACTTGGATTCCAAGCTCTACTGGGTGCGGCAGATTCTGGACTGGCAGAGCGACACGCGCGACTCCCGCGAATTCTTGGATACCCTGAAAACCGACCTCTTCTCCGAGGAAGTGTTCCTCTTCACCCCCAAGGGCGACGTCATCAGTATGCCCAAGGGCGCGACGCCGCTGGATTTCGCCTACCGCATTCATTCCGCCGTGGGCAACAAGTGCGTCGGCAGCAAAATCAACGGGCGCATCATGCCTTTGGACACGCCGCTGGAAACGGGCGACCGCGTGGAAATCATCACCAGCGCATCGTCGAAAGGCCCGAGCGCGGACTGGGTGCGCATCTGCAAAACACCGCAGGCGCAGGCGAAAATCCGCGCGTTCCTGAAAAAGGAGTACCGCGAGGAAAATATTGAGACGGGCCGCGCGATGGTGGAACGCGAATGCCGCCGCCGCGGGCTGAATCCGCCGGATGTGATTAAGCCGGAATATTATGATTCGATTCTCAAAAAGTATGGTTTTACAGCGCTGAACGACATTTACAGCGCGGTCGGCTATGGCGGCATGGCGTCGGTGTACGTTGTGTCGCGCCTGGTGGATGAGCAGCGGACGCAGACGGCGCAGGCTGCCCCGAAGGCAGAAGAACTGCTCGCGCTGACAGAAGAGAATCAGCCGCAGCGCAAGGCCTCCGGCAAGGCGAACCACGGCATCATCCTGCCCGGCAACGAGGACATGGACATCCCCGTGCGCTTCGGCAAGTGCTGTTCGCCCGTGCCGGGGGACGACATTGTGGGCTTCATCACCCGCGGGCGCGGCGTGACGATTCACAAGGCGGACTGCGTGAACGTCCTGCGCGGCGAAGCGGAACGCCGGGTGCAGGTGGCGTGGGCGGATGGCGACACGGGCACGGGCTTCTGCGTGTCCATCAAGATTGTCGCTTACGACCACACGAACCTGCTGATTGAACTGGCGACCATCATCGGCGACGCGAATGTGCCGATTAAGACGGTCAACACCGAGCTGGACGAAAAGAACCGCATCGCGACCTTCCGCTTCGTCCTCGAAGTGAAATCCCGCGAGCAGATGGACAAGCTGGTGAAGCTGCTTCAGCGGAAAACGGACGTCATCGACGTATTCCGAGTGCAGGGGTAACCAGAGGCGCTGCCTCTGGACTCCGCCAAAGGGTCTTCGACCCTCTGGACTCCCTTTCGCGCGATTCAGTTGTGTACGTCTGCATACAGTGTCCGCGTGTTTATCAAAATGCCCAAGAAACGAGGAAGTACCCCCTATGCGTTGTGTTATTCAGCGAGTTGCCCAAGCCTCCGTCAGCGTCGCCGGCGAGCAAATCGGCGCCATCCAGCAGGGATTCATGGTGCTTATCGGCGTCAGCACTGACGATACCGACCACGACGTCCACTATATGGCGGAAAAAGTGCCGAATCTCCGCATTTTTGAGGATGAAGCGGGTAAAATGAACCGCTCCCTCAAGGATGTTGACGGCGCGATTCTTGCCGTCAGCCAGTTCACACTCTATGGCGATGCCCGCGGCGGCCGCCGCCCCAGCTTTATCGCGGCGGCGCGCCCGGAAGAAGCCAATGAACGCTATGAACAGCTTGTTGCGGCGTGGCGCGCGCAGGGCATTCACGTCGAAACCGGACGTTTCCGCGCGGATATGCAGGTGTCGCTCGTCAACGACGGCCCTGTGACGATTTTGATGGATTCCACCAAGGCGTTTTAACGCAGGAGGATAGAGCCATGCTTCAAATGAAGGAAGTCACCGTCGGCGCGATTGGAACGTGCTGCTATATCCTCTGGGACGACGCGCGCACTGACTGCGTGGTGATTGACCCCGGCGACGAGCCGGAGCACATCCGCAAAGCGGCGGACGGGCGCACGATTGCCGCGATTCTGCTCACGCACGGGCATTTTGACCATATCGGCGCGGTTCGGGCGTTGATGACCCCGGAAACGGAACTGGTGGTTCATGCACAGGACGCGCCGATGCTTTCCAATCCGCAGGAGAACGCCAGCTTCCTGATGGGCGCTCCCGTGACCGCGCCGGAAGCGACGAAACTCGTCCACGAAGGCGATACGGTGACGGCGGCGGGGTTGACTTTCACCGTGCTGCATACGCCGGGTCATACGGCGGGCAGCGTGTGCTATCAAATTGGCGACAAGCTGTTCACGGGCGACACACTCTTCCGCTTCGGCTGCGGGCGAACCGATTTGCCCACGGGGAGCAGCGAGCAGATGCAAGCGTCGCTGGCACGGGTGGTGCCGATGGCGCGCAATCTGGAAATTTACCCCGGACATGGAGACTAAAATGAGCAACGAAATTCAGCAGGGCCTGCAGGACGACTTGACGACTATCGAGCCGGATTTGATGAACATGACGCGCCTGTTCTCTCTACCGGACAGTGTGTGGGATGCGCCGGAATATCATTTCGCGGCGGCTATCGAGGGCGGGCAGTACGTCATCCGCTTCTATGGAAAAACGCAGGCGGCGCAGGGCGTGACAGACATTCCGTCGGATGCGGATGCGCGGATTCAGGCGCTGCACCGCCGCCGGGCGCTTCGCCGCCTCTGCCGTCAGACGCTCTACGACCTGCTGCGCAAGGAAACAGGCATTCATCCGCCGTGGGGGAGCATGACGGGCATTCGTCCGACGCACCTGATGTATGAGGCGCTGAACGAAGGCATGTCGATGGCGGATGCGCAGGAACATTTGGTACACCAGTTTGATGTTGCGCCGGAGAAGGCGGCACTGCTGGCGGAACTCGTATCCGTGCAGCAGCAGCTTCCGCCGCCGGGCGACGACTGGATGGACGTGTACATCGGCATTCCGTTCTGCACAACGCGCTGCACCTACTGCTCCTTTTCCAGCGGCGAACTGGGCGACGGGCATTTGGTTGCGCCCTACCTGACAGCGCTGTTCCGGGAGATGGATGCCTGTGCGCAGCTCCTGTGCGACGCGGGGAAGAAGCTGCGCGCGGTTTACGTCGGGGGCGGCACGCCGACATCGCTGAATGAGGAGCAGCTGCCGCGGCTGCTGGAGAAGATGATGCAGTGCTTCCCCTGTGCAATGGAGTACACGGTGGAAGCGGGTCGTCCCGACACGCTGACGCTGCCGAAGCTCGAAGCCATCCGGCGCGCGGGCGTACAGCGCATCAGCATCAATCCGCAGACGATGAATGACAAGACCTTGCGCGTCATCGGCCGTGCGCACACCGCCCAGCAGGTGGAGGAGGCGTATGCGATGGCGCGGACGGCGAACATCCACCACATCAACATGGACGTGATTGCCGGCCTGCCGGGCGAAAACATCGACGATTTTGCCCGCACGATGGATGCCGCGCTCCGCTTGACGCCGGAAAGCCTGACCGTGCATACCCTCGCCATCAAGCGCTCCAGCCGCCTGCATCTGGAAAACGCGCCCCTGCCGGACGGCGAGACCGCCTCCCGCATGGTGCAGCTGGGGCTTGACACCGCGCACCGATTGGGCATGAAGCCCTACTACCTCTACCGCCAGAAGTATATGGCGGGCAATCAGGAGAACGTCGGCTACGCGCTGCCGGGTCACGCCTGTCAATACAATGTGGATATTATGGAAGAAACGACGCACATCCTCGCCCTCGGCGCGGGCGGCATCTCCAAACGCGTTTACCCGGAGGAAGGGCACATCGGCCGTGCGCCGAACGTATCCAACATCGAGCAGTATATTGCCCGCGTGGAGGAAATGATTGGGCGCAAAAGAGCACTTTTCCTGCCGGAAATGCCACTTTGACGGCAAAAAGCACGTTTCGGCGGCGGCAAATTCCCCTTTTGGCTTGCAATTTGGCGCATTTGCTGATACAATAGGCGTGATAGGCGCTTCAGGTCTATCTCCCGAAAAGTCCGCAAGGGCGCGGACAATTGGTTCTGAAAGGAGTGCTATGAACATGGCACAGAATCCTACTTTTGTTATTACGATGGCGGATGGCCGCGAAATGAAGGGCGAACTCTACCCTGAAACTGCGCCGCAGTCCGTCGGCAATTTTATTGCGCTGGCGAACAGCGGCTTCTATGACGGGCTGATTTTTCACCGTGTCATTCCGGGCTTCATGATTCAGGGCGGCGACCCCAAGGGCACGGGCATCGGTGGCCCCGGCTATCACATCAAGGGTGAATTCGCCATGAACGGCGTGAACAACCCGCTCAAGCACACCTACGGCGTTCTGTCGATGGCGCGCAGCATGATGCCTGATTCCGCCGGCAGCCAGTTCTTCATCATGACTTCGGACAGCCCGCACCTCGACGGCCAGTACGCGGCGTTCGGCAAGGTGCTGGAAGGCATGGACGTGGCGGATGCGATTGTCAGCGTCAAGCGCGACATGCGCGATAAGCCCCTTGAACCGCAGGTGATGAAGTCCATCCGCGTGGAGACCTTCGGGCAGACCTATCCTTTCGAGCAGATGTAATACGATTTCCCAATTTGCCTGCGCATCTTGGCGCATTCTCATTTGGGAATCGTATAATGATGCAGGCGCAGACGCGGCGGAGACAGCCGGACTGCGCCTGTATTTCGTAGGAGCGAAAACATGGAGAAGCAGAAAACGACGGTTCGGGTGGCAGGGAAGGACTACGCCCTTGTTTCGACGGATTCGCCGGAGCATCTGAACCGGGTGGCGACGTATGTTGACCGGCAGATGACGGAGACGATGCGTTCCGGGCGGATTCCGGCGAACACGGCGGCGGTGCTGACGGCGCTGAATCTGGCGGATGACCTGATGCGCGCGCAGGACGAGGTGAACCGCTTGCGGCGGGAGCTGGCGCTTTTGCGGGAAAAGCGGTAAAAGCGTTTCTTTTTGGTGTTTGGATTGCAGGGGTTGGAACTCCTTGCTCGTTTTATATTGTTGCAGGAATTTCGCGCCTGCGGGCGCGACAAGGGGGCTTTGCGATCGCCCCCTTGACCCCTTCGCGGCGCTCACTCCTGTTACTGGTCTTTGCCGTAACTTGTGGATATGGGGGACAGTGTGGGTAAGCTGTGGATAAACACGCGGGCATAGCATGAAGAAGTGACCAACTCAATCGCGAAAAGGGGTCAAGGGAGGAACTCCCTTGCAGGGTGCAGGGACAGAGTCCCTGCTGGGGTCAAGGGGCAACGCCCCTTGCGTCTCCTTACAGAAGGGAGTAAGTCGGATGGAGAATCTTGCACCGGCGGGAAATTGGGATGCGCTCAGGAGTGCGGTGGCGGCGGGCGCGGACGCGGTGTATCTGGGGTATGCCGCGTATTCGGCGCGGGCGGGCGCGGGCAATTTCGATGAGCAGCAGCTGCGGGATGCCGTGCGGTTCGCCCATCTGCATCATGTGCGTGTCCATGTGACCGTCAATACGCTGATTAAGGACGGCGAGCTGGCGGGGGTCGTGGATGTGCTGCGGCTGCTGAGTGAAATCCGCGTGGATGCGGTGCTGGTACAGGATTTGGGCGTGCTGCGGATGGCACGGCGGTGCTTCCCGGATTTGCCCATCCACGCCAGCACGCAGATGGCGATTCACAACGCGACTGGCGTCCGCTTCTGCCGCAATCAGGGCATGACCCGCGCGGTGCTTGCCCGCGAATGCAGCGCCGCCGAAATCGCCCTCGCCGCGAAAGAGGGCATCGAAATCGAAGTGTTCGGGCATGGCGCACAGTGCGTCGCCGTCAGCGGGGAGTGCCTGTTTTCCTCCGTCGTCGGCGGACGAAGCGGCAACCGCGGGCGCTGCGCTCAGCCTTGCCGCCTGCTGTATACCTACCGCGGCAAGACCGCGGCGTGGCTCTCTCCGCGCGACGTTTGTATGCGCGACGACCTGCCGGAGCTGAACAAGGCAGGCGTTGCGTCCATCAAGCTGGAGGGGCGGCTCAAACGCCCGGAATACGTCGCGACGATTGCCAATAGCTACCGCAATGCCATCGACGCGATGAACAATGGGCATTTCCGCAAGGCGGACGAAGCCGAAATGACCGGACTGCGGCAGATTTTCTCCCGCGGCGGCTTTATGCGCGGGTACGCCATGGGCGCGGAGGATGCGGGCGTGATTGACCCGGCGCGCGTCAGCCACGGCGGCGTGAAAATCGGCAGGGTGGAGTTCGCAGCGGGCAATATGGCGCGCGTCCGATTGGAACGCAATCTCGATGACGGCGATGGCTTGCAGATCCGTACCGCGCAGGGGGATGCCGAACTGATTTATGCCGGGCATGACACCGAAGCGGGGCAAATCGCCGTCGTGCGCCTGCGACCCGACATCCGCACCAAGGCGGGTGACGAGGTCTACCGCCTGACCAGCGAAAAGCAGCTCCAATGGGCGCGAAGCCTTGCCATTCCCGCGATTCCGGCGGATATGGCGCTGATTGCATATCCCGGAAAGCCGCTTGCGCTCACCATGACCGACGGCGAAAGCAGCGCCACCGTCATGGGCGACACGGTTGCCCCCGCGCAGAGCCGCGCCATGAGTGAAGAGGACGCGCGGCGCAGTCTGGGAAAGCTCAGCGACACGCCGTTTTCTCTGCGGACGCTGACGGTGCAGACCGCGGGCGCGTTTGTGCCTGTGTCGGCGCTGAATCAGCTGCGGCGCGAGGCTTGCCAGCAGCTGGCGGAAGCAAGAATTGCGGCATTCACGCGCAAAGCGGGGCGCGAAGAACCCGCGGATGACCTGATTTATCCCGACACGCCGGATGCGCCGAGCATGGCGATTGTCCGCACGCGGGAACAGGCGGACGCGATGCAGGGCGCGGCGGATTTGCTGGTCTGGTATCCTGAGGATTTCCGGGTGGATGCGCTGGAAAGCGGCTTGCGGGACATGCCGGACGGCGTGTGGCTGCAATTGCCGACCGTGTGCGAGGAAAAAACGCTCGATGCGCTCGATGCTTTTGTGCAGAGAAACGCGGGGAAGATCGGCGGCATTGTGCTGGGCAGCGTTGGGCAGCTGGGACGCACATGGAACGTGCCAATGGGCGCGGGCAGCGGGATTCCGGTGATGAATCGCCGCGCGGCGCAGTTTCTGCTGGAGCAGGGGTGCCGATTCGTGACGGCGAGCAGCGAACTGTCCGGCGCGGAACTGCGGACGCTGATGCAGAATCATCCGCCCGTGGTCGTGCCGGCGTATGGGCGGGAGCAATTGATGCTGCTGCACCACTGCCCGGCGCGGACGTATCTGGAACTGACGAAGGGACACGCGGCGTGCCGGATGTGCGACCAGCATTCGCCGGATGCGCTGGCGGGGCAGACGCTCACCGACCGGCGCGGCACGGTCTATCCGCTGCTGCGGCAAAGGCTGCCGGAGGGGTGTCTGGTGCGGCTGATGAACGCGCTGCCGACGAACAACATCCGCCGGGTGCGTCAGGCGGGCTATGCGCCGATGATGGTGCTGACGACGGAAAACGCGCAGGAAGCGGCGGACGTGCGCGCCGTCATGGATGGCGAAATGCGGGAATTGGAAGGGACGAGCAACCACTGGAATCGTCCTGTTGAGTGAATTGTTTATGAGGAACACGCAGATGATGAAGGAAAGAACCTTGCGGGTGCTGGAATTTACCAAAATCCGCGACCGTCTGGCAAGCAAGGCCATGACGGACATGGGGCGGGAGCGCTGCGAGGCGCTGGTTCCGTCCAGCAACATGACCGAAATCCGGCGGATGCAGGCGGAGACGGAGGAAGCGACGGTCATCCTGCAATATGTGGGCGCGTCGCCGCTTGTGCCGTTTTCGGACGTGCGCGCGAGCCTGACGCTGGCGGAAAAGGGCGCGACGCTCTCCCCGAAGGCGCTGCTGGAAGTGGCGGCGCTGATGCAGTCCGCCCGCGCGGCGCGGAAGGCGCTGGATACCGAGCGCGACAACACGCCGATTTTGAAGGAACTGGCGCAGCGCCTCTCGACGCTTCACAACGTCGAGCAGGATATCACCAACGCGATTATCTCTGAGGACGAAATCGCCGACCGCGCGTCGAACGAGCTGATGGACATCCGCCGTCATCTGCGCGGGGCGAACGAGCGCATTAAGGAAAAGCTGAATCAGATGATTCGCTCATCCGCGTTCCAGAAGTACCTGCAAGACCCGATTGTCACCATGCGCAACGACCGCTACTGCCTGCCCGTCAAGGCGGAGTACCGCGGCAGCGTGCCGGGGCTGGTGCATGACCAGTCGTCCACCGGTGCGACGCTGTTCATCGAGCCGATGGCGGCGGTGGAAATGGGCAACGAGCTGAAAACGTGGGCGGCGAAGGAAAAGCAGGAGATTGAGCGGATTCTGGCGGCTTTGTCGGCGGAAATCGCGCCGTATGCCGACCAGCTGCGCGAAACGGTGGAGACGCTGGCGGAACTGGACTACATCTTCGCCAAGGGGATGCTGTCCCGCGAGATGAACGCCGTGTCGCCTAAACTCAACCAGAACGGGTATATCAACATCATCCGCGGGCGTCATCCGCTGATTGACCGGGAGAAGGTTGTGCCGTCAAATCTGTGGATGGGCAAGGACTTCACGTCGCTGATTATCACCGGCCCGAACACGGGCGGCAAGACGGTTACGCTGAAAACGGTTGGTCTGCTGACGCTGATGGCGCAGGCGGGCTTGCAAGTCCCGGCGGATTTGGGGACGGAGCTGGCGGTGTTTGAGCAGGTGTTCGCCGATATTGGCGACGAGCAGTCCATCGAGCAGAGCCTGTCCACCTTCTCCGGGCATATGACGACGATTGTGTCCATCATGCACGAGGTGACGCCGGATGATCTGGTGCTGTTCGACGAACTGGGTGCGGGTACTGACCCGACTGAGGGCGCGGCACTGGCACAGGCGATTTTGCAGCGATTGCTGAACATCCGTGTGCGGACGCTGGCGACGACGCATTACAGCGAACTGAAGGCATTCGCACTGTCCACCAAGGGCGTGGAGAACGCTTCTGTCGAGTTCGATGTGGAGACGCTGCGCCCGACATACCGCCTGTCCATCGGCGTGCCGGGCAAGTCCAACGCCTTTGAAATCAGCCGCCGTCTGGGTCTGCCGGAAAACCTCATTGACGACGCGAAGAAGCTGCTGTCCAGCGATTCCGTGCGCTTTGAGGACGTTATCGCCAATGCGGAATATCACCGGCAGGTGGCGGAACGCGAACGCGAGATTGCGCGTCAGGCGAGCGCTGAGACGGTCAAACTGCGCGACGAAGCCGAGAAGCTCCGCAAGCAGATGGAAGACCAGCGCGAGAACACCATCAAGAAAGCCAAGGCGGACGCGCGCCGCATCATGGAGCAGACGCGCCGCGAATCCGAGAGCATCATTGCGGATTTGAAGCGCATGAAGAAGGAGCAGCAGAACCCCGACGCGCAGGTGAACGCGATTCGCCGCCGCATCGAGAACAACGTGGACAATCTGTCCGAGGGCTTGCTGCAAAAGGTGGATACCGGGCTGCCGCCGAAGGAAGTCCGCAAGGGCGACACGGTGGAAATCCTCACCATCGGCAGTCAGGGAACGGTGCTTGCCCCCGCCAACGCCAAGGGCGAGGTGGAGGTGCAGGCGGGCATCCTGAAGCTGAAGGTGAATATCAGCCAGCTTCGTCTGGTGAAGCAGCAGGACAAGCCGAAGCCCCAGCCGACGAGCGTTCATCTGAAAACCGGCGCGATGGAACGCACGGTGCGGATGGAATGCGACGTGCGCGGCATGGCGCTCGATGAGGCGATTATGACGGTTGACCAGTATCTGGATCAGGCGATTCTGGCGGGGATGGGCGAAGTGAGCATCATCCACGGCAAAGGCACGGGCGTTCTGCGCAGCGGCATTCAGCAGCATTTGAAGCATCATATGCATGTGGCGAGCTGCCGCTTGGGCGTCTATGGGGAAGGGGAGAGCGGGGTCACGATTGTGACGCTGAAATAATCCTGCTAAGCGAGGATTTTTTCATCAGGCGCAGGGGTTTCGCCTCTGCGGAGGCGACCAGAGGGCTTTCCGATCGCCCTCTGGACTCCTTCGGTGCGCACTCCTGTTTATTGGTTTGTATTGTTACTTTGGGTGACGAAAGGTACACAAACTAATAGTAGCCCCGATAAAGCTTAATAAACTTAGATGGGGGCGAAGCAGTCCAGAGGGCGACCGCAGACTTCGTCTGTTTCCACTGCCCTCTGGTCGCGCCCGCAGGCGCGAAACCCCTGCTTAACACGCGGAAACTGCATGAAGAAGTCACCAACTCAATCGCGCGAATGGGAGTCCAGAGGGATGAAGTCCCTTTGGTAGGTTCAAGGGGCGAAGCCCCTTGTGGAGGTGTTTTATGAAAGAGAAGCCGTATATTCTCGTGGTCGATGATGACCCGAATATTGCGAAATTGGAGCAGCTGTATTTGGAGAAGGCGGGGTATGAGGTGAAGACGGTCGGGCGCGGGGATGACGCGATGACCGAGTTCCGCAAAATGCCGCCGGATTTGATGCTGCTGGACGTGATGATGCCCGGCATGGACGGCTGGCAGGTGCTTAAAGCCGTGCGGAAGTCCTCGAATATTCCGATTATTATGGTCACAGCGCGGGACGAAACGTTCGACAAGGTGCTGGGGCTGGAACTGGGCGCGGACGACTACATCACCAAGCCGTTTGACAGCAAGGAGATGGCGGCGCGCGTCAAGGCAGTGCTTCGCCGGACGATGGGGCAGACCGAGGAAGAGGAAGAATCCAACGACGATACGCTGTCCTTCCCCGGATTGACGGTCAGTTTGAGCCGCTACGAAGTGTTCTACGAGGGCAAGAAGCTGGAGATGCCGCCGAAGGAACTGGAAGTGCTGTACTTCCTTGCCAGCCACGTCAACCAGCTGTTCACGCGCGGTCAGCTGCTTGACCAAGTGTGGGGCTTTCAGGTGGAAGTCGAGAGCCGGACGGTGGATGTGCACGTCAAGCGCCTGCGGGATAAGCTCGTAGGCTGCGAAAAGTACGGCTGGCGCATCCAGACCATCTGGGGGCGCGGGTACAAGTTTGAGGTTATAAAATAAGAGGCGGAAAACATCATGTTTGGTCGGATTATGGCGGTGGTTGTGGCGGTAATTGTGCTGCTGACAAGCGTGCTGTCGGGGCTGGGGCTGTATACGCTCACCAGCCGCCAGACGGCAATTCGGCAGGAGAACCTGCGGGCGGAGGCGCGCGAGATTGCGTATCTGGCGAGCCTGTATTCCGGCGGCAGCAGCACCTACACGCTCGGCACGTCGCTGTTTTCGGGCAGCGCGCAGAATACCGTGGCGCTCAAGCACCTCCGCTGGAAGGCGGCGCAGGTGTACGACGAGTACGGCGCGTATATCGCGATTGTCGACCGCTCTGGCCAGGTGATGGACAACATGGCCGTCACCTACGAGAAGAATCCCGATTTCGCCAAGACGCTCAACGGCAAGGATATCTACGAAGCGCTGCTGACCATCATCGGCGGCGACGAAATCAGCATCCGCCGTCAGGTTGATGGCGACTGGTACTTCACCGTCGGCGTTCCGTTCGTGTCGGGCGGGCTGGTGCGCGGCGCGGTGTTCATCCAGACGCCCGCGCAGGAAATTGAAGTGCGCGCGGGGACGCTGCTGCTGCCGGTGCTGGGGGTTGTACTGGGTTTCTGCATTCTGGCGGGCGGGGCGCTGCTGCTGTATCTGCGGCGGATACTCCATCCAATCAGCGTGCTGTCCGGCGCGGCGAAGGCGATGTCCGAGGGGAATTTCTCCGTCCGCGCGCCGGAAGGCAAGGCAACTTGCCCCGAAATCGCGGAACTGAGCGCGTCGTTCAACACGATGGCGGAAAAGCTGTCGCAATTGGAGGAGAGCCGCCGCGAGTTTGTTGCGAACGTCTCCCACGAGCTGCGAAGCCCGATTACCGCGATTTCCGGCTACGTCGAGGGAATGCGCGACGGCACGATCGGGCAGGAGGACTATCCGCAGTACCTGACGATTGTCTCCGACGAGACAACGCGCCTCAAGAACCTCATCGGCGACCTGCTCAAGCTCTCCCGCTTGGAGAAGGATGACGCGGCGCTGAACAAGACGAATTTTGACATCTGCGAGCTGCTTTCGCGCGTGCTGCTGCACCGCACAGGCGACTTGGAGGCAAAAAAAATGGACGTGGAATGCGACTTCGCCCCCGAACCCTGCATGGTCAACGCGGACGAAAGCCGCATCGAGCAGGTTGCGGTCAATCTGCTGGACAACGCCATTAAGTTCACGCCCGACGGCGGTGTGATTCGCATGAGCGTGCGCGTGAATCAGGGCATCTGCACCGTCATCGTGCAGGACAACGGCGTGGGCATTTCGCCGGAAGACCGCCCGCACGTCTTTGAGCGCTTCTACACGGCGGATAAGGCGCACACGTCCGGCAAAGGCACGGGGCTGGGACTGAGCATCTGCCAGCGCATCATGGAAATGCACGGGCAGAAGATTACGCTGATGGACACCGGCGACGAGGCGGGTGCGGCGTTCGCGTTCACGCTGGACTGCGCGAAGTAAGAAAAACATGAAACAAATTGCAAGAGCTTGGGAAAACGGATGAAAAAATGCGCACGAAATTCAATAAACCCTTATCATTGTTTGATATCGTGCAGGAAAATGCGCATTTTGCTTGCCAAGACGGACGGAATACGCTATAATGGCAGCAAGGAAACATAAGACGGCAGCGCGCGCTGTCAGCAAGGATGGGCAAAAGAATGCGGGAACTTGCACAGATCCGGCAGGAGTTGGATGAAATCGACCGGGAGATGGTAAAGCTGTTCGAGCGGCGGATGACGCTCTGCCGGGAAGTGGCGCGGACAAAGCTGGCGCAGGGGAAGCCTGTGCTGGATGCCAGCCGCGAAGCGCAGGTGCTGGAAAGCCGCGCGGCTATGCTGACAGATGCATCACTGGTGGAGGCAGTGCAGGCGCTGTACCGGGAGATGATGGCGCTCAGCCGCCAGGAGCAGGAAAAGCTGCTTCGGGAGGCGAACCATGCTTAATCGGCACGTCTACATCATCGGGATGCCGGGCAGCGGCAAAAGCTCTTTGGGCCGCCGTGTCGCCAGCAACCTTGGTCTGCCCTTCATCGACACCGACCAGCGCATCGAGCAGTCTGTCGGCTGCTCCACCAGCGACATTTTCGCGCACTACGGCGAGCAGGCGTTCCGCAACGCGGAGACGAATATGCTCATTGAACTGTCGCGGGAGCAGGGAAGCATCGTATCCACCGGCGGCGGCTTGGTGCTGCGCGACGTGAACCGCGAAATCATGCGGAACACGGGCGTGATTGTGCTGCTGGATCGTCCGCTGGAGGAAATTATGGGCGACATCAAGCTCAACCGCCGCCCGCTGCTGGCGCAGAAGGGGCTGGGTGAAGTGGAACGGCTGTACCACGAGCGGATTGATCTCTACCGCAAGGCGGCGGATGCGACGCTGGACAACAGCCACGGTTATCAGGCAGGCATGTATGGGCTGCAGAAGCTTATCACAACCATGTTCAACATTTACGCATGATGCTATTCCCGGCTGAAGATGAGCCAAGATGAGCTGCAAACTTTCAATCTGAAATAGTTATAACGGATGTACAGGCATCCATGATGAAAGGTGAATGCATTGAAAACACTGATCGTGTTTTACTCCCGAACGGGTCGTACCGCGGCCACGGCGCGTAAGCTGGCACATGAAATGGAGAATACGTCGCGCTTGGAAATCGTGCCGATGGCGTATCGAGGAACGGCGCGGGAATATCTGCATTACCTGTACTGCACCCTGACACGAAAGGAAATGGAAATCGACCTGTATAATGTCGATTTTGCTAAATACGACCGCATCATTCTGATAATTCCTGTTATCTTCGGCATGATGAGCGCGCCGATGCGCTCGTTTATCCTGCAGGAAGAGGGAAATTTGAAGAACGTAGAATATATCATCATACACAAGGGGCTGAAAGCGCGTCAGCCGGGGCTGGTTCGCTGGCTTGACCGCCATATCGGGCAAAAGCACCTGGCCTGTTCGAGCATTTGGCAGCAGGGAAAGCACGAACTCCACATCACCTATGTGGATGGCGAAAGCGTGCTGAAGCAGCGGAAATAACCCAAAACTTTGGGGGGAAAAAGCAGCGATGATGGACTACCAGTTTGACCTTGTCGGCAAAATCGGCTCGATGGCGCTGATTCGCAAAGAGGACAAGGATATTGACTACAACATCTTTTCCCGGCTGGGCGCGGAACTCAAGCCCGGCATGATTTGGGTCACGTCCGGCGCGACGGAAATCGGGCGGCTGGACTACCTGAAGCGTACCGGGTGCGAACTCTGCGGCAGCGACGACGAGATAAAGGCGGATTATGCCGCGCAGGGGCAGAGCATCCTGATGCAGAACTACCGGCAATTCATCCATCAGGAATACGGCGTGCGGCAGCTGCTGGTGGAACACACGCACTTCAACGACCCGGAGAAGCGCGAGCATATCCGGCGGCTGCTGATTCGCGCGGCGCAGCAGAAAACAATTCCGATTGTCAATTACAACGACCCTGTCAGCGACGAAGAGAACCGCAAGATGGAATTAGCCATCCGCCGCAGCCACGGCGACCAAGTGGTAGAGTGCGTGGATAACGACGAAACGGCGGCGGTGATTGCAAACCTCGTCCACGCGAAAAAGCTGGTGCTGATGACCTCCACCGAGGGCATCTACCGCGATCCCGCCGACCCCAAAACGCTGGTGGAGCAGGTGACGGCGAAAAGCATGGAAGAGTTGGAGGAGAAGGTGCGGCAGCTGCAGGAAAGCTGCGTCGGGGCGTCCCGCGCGGGGGCGAACGGCGCGAAAGCCAAGCTGGAATACGCGCTCAAGTCCGCCCGGCAGGGAACGATGGTCATCATCGGTCATGCGCGCCATCGGCTGAGCGATTTGGTGGAGGGGCGCGTGGCGTGCACCCGCATCGGATTGGAGTAAAACACAATGACCTTGCAGGATACGGTTCGATATTTCACCGAGGAAACAGAGATTCTGCCCTGCCTGTCCGTGACGTGCGGAGGGGCGGGGCTTTGTGTTCAGGCGCGCGGCGGCGTTATCAACGAGCAGGGAACGCCGGTTTCGGACAGGACGCTGTTTGATTTGGCGAGCCTGACGAAATTGTTCACGGGGCTGCTGACCATGCGGCTCTGGGAAGAAGGCAAGCTGGATTTAACCCGCCCGGTGACGGACTACGCGCCGCAGTATCGCTATCTGTCGGACATGCCGGTGGAAAAGGTGCTGGGGTTTGAAATCGGCCTGACAACCCCGGAGCGCATCGACACGCAAAAAACGCCCGAAGCCGCGAAACAGCAGCTCTGGGCGGTGCAGCCGGGGGAAATTCGCGGGCGTGCGTATTCCGACATCCACGCCATGGTCATCCGGGACGTGATTGAAGGCGCGGCGCAAAGCGGCTACGGCGCGGAACTGACCCGCTGCATCCTGCGTCCGCTGGAAATGGCGGAAACGTTTCTGCATGTGCCGGAAGAACGCAGAACGGACTGCATCTCCTGCCGGGGCGAACACCGCATTGAGCAGGGGAAACACATTCTGCGCACCGACGCGCAGCCGGGTATCCCGCATGACCCGAAGGCGGCGAAGCTGTATCCCGACATCATGGGACACGCCGGGCTGTTCTCCACGCAGGGCGACATGGTGAAGTTTGCGCAGGGCGTTCTCCGCGAACAGGTCATCAGCAAAAAGGCGATTCGCGTCATGGCACGCAACCGCACGGGCTTCCGCCGCGCGGACGGGACGTATCAGCAGTATCTCGGCGCGCTGTGCTACGTCAAGCACCCGGTACAGTATTTCAGCGAAATCCCCGCCTACGAGAGTGACGAAGCGATTGGTTTGGCGGGCTTCACCGGGCAGCACATGTCCATCGACATTGGCACGGGCGTGTTCACGCTGTTCCTTGGCAACCGCGTGATGAACCGCCTGACGGTGCTTGTGCCTGAAGCGGGAAAATCGCTGACGGATTACGGCCTGCAGGCGGACGGGCGCGGCAGCATCGTCTGGGACGACGGGACGCGGGTGGTCTCCTCCGTCAATTATGTGCATCAGAAGGATGCGCACTTTCATCAGGCGGTGGCGGACACTTTGGGACTTCCGGCGTGGCGCAGAGCGGGCACGGCATGGTCATAAGCCCCGTCAGCGCCTGCGCACCGGGGGCACTCATTGGTGCGGGCATCACGCCGGTGAAGTCGGTCGGACTGACGGCAGTGTCGGGGAAGAGCGACTCGTCGCCATCGATGGGAAAAAGCGGTGTGGGCTTCGATTGCAGAAAATCGCGTTTTTCGGACAAAACTGTTCACCTCCACGGAGACAGCGTGTGCGGAAAACGCGCTTTTTATGTGGAGAAATCGTGAACAATCCTTGAAATTTCAGGAAAACAGGCGCGGAACGCTTGCATTTTCGCGAGAATATGATATACTGATGATGGTCAAAGATAGTCAGAATTCGAGGCGAAATGATATGCGACTAAGTGACTCTATCGAGACTTTTATCAAGACACTTCTGGCGGAAGATGAGCCGGAGGTGGAACTGAAGCGAAACGAACTGGCGGAATATTTCGGGTGCGCGCCGAGTCAAATCAATTATGTGCTGGCGACACGCTTTTCCCCCGACCACGGATACCTGATTGAATCCCGGCGCGGCGGCGGCGGCTACATCCGCATCGTCCGCATTGTGCAGAGCGGCGCGCAGCAGCTGATGTACCTCATCAACGAGCGCATCGGCGACGCCATCGGGGAGGAGGAAGCGTCGCGCCTTGTGCAGCAGCTGACGGAGCAGAAGCTCGTCACGGCGCAGGAAGCCGCCCTGATGCGCGCCGCCATGAGCGCACAGGCGCTCGCCATCCCGATTCCCGACAGTATGAAGGACGCACAGCGCGCCCGCATCTTCAAGGCGATGCTGACCAGCATTGCACGGCAGAATCGGACGATGCCATAGGGGAATCAAACCGGCTGCACAGCGCTATGCTGCATTGCGCAGCCGGACGAGTCCTGAGAACCCAGAAAGGAGCATTCCAACATGCTTTGCGAAGAATGCCATCAGAATGAAGCCGTATACACCATCTCCGTGATGATGGGAGAAGCCATGACGCAGCGCCATTTGTGCGCCGACTGCATGGCGAAAATGAATATGAACATCGCCAGCGGCAACATGCAGAAGCTGCTCGGCGCGATTTTGAACGCCATTAACCGCGGCGAACAGCCCGAAGAAGGCGAAAAAGTGCCGGACGACCAGCCGGACATCACCTGCCCGCGCTGCCGTATGACGCTGAGCAAGTTCATCAAGACCGGGCGGCTCGGCTGCCCCGACTGCTATCAGGCGTTCGCGGCGCAGCTGCACCCGATGCTGCTGCAAATTCATGGGCGCGTACAGCACGCGGGGCGCAAGCCGCTGCAGTCAGAGACTGACCAGCGCAGCCGCTATGAGCAGGAAGAGCTGACGCGGCAGCTGCAATTGGCGGTCAATGCGGAGGATTACGAGCACGCGGCGGAAATCCGCGACCGCCTGCGCGCACTGCTGGGGAAGGAGGAAGCCTGATGCAATCGGATATTGTGCTGTCCTCCCGCGTTCGGCTGGCGCGAAATTATGCGGATTTGCCCTTTGACCTCGCCAGCGAACCGGAACAGGCGGAAATTTGCATCCTGCGCACGCTTAACGCACTGCGTCAAGCGGGACTGGAGGAGCAGTACGACCTGCTCCGCCTGCGCGACATGAGCGATGTCAGCCGTCGCGCGATGGAGGAAAGTCACCTCGTCAGCCGCGACCTGCTGCGCAGCCCGGAAACTGCCGCCGTGCTGGTCAAGCGCGACAGCAGCGTCAGCATCATGATGAATGAGGATGACCACCTGCGCATTCAGGCGGTTCGCGCGGGGGATGATTTGCTCAGCGCGGCACAGGCGTGTTTCTGCGTCGACGACGCGCTTTCGCGGCAGAACGAGTTCGCGTTCGACCAGCAGCTTGGCTACCTGACCGCGTTCCCGACCAATGCCGGCACAGGGATGCGCGCGTCGCTCCTGCTGCATCTGCCGCTGCTGACCCGCAGCAAACAGATGGGCAACGTCGGGCAGATGGTGGCGAAAGTCGGCTTGAACATCCGCGGTGTATACGGCGAGGGAGCCGAAGCACTGGGCAACATCTACCAAATCAGCAATCAGGTGACGCTCGGCCGCACGGAGCAGGAGCTGATTACGACGGTAGAGGCCGTCGGGCAGCGGCTGACGATGATGGAGCAGAATCTGGAGGAAAAGGCGCTGACGACCGCGAAAATCGAGACGGAGGACGCGGTGCAGCGCGCATTCGGCATCCTGACCCATGCGCGGATTCTGCCGCGCGGCGAGTTCTACCAGATGTACAGCAATCTGCGCCTTGGAGCGACGATGGGGCTTTTGCCGCTGTCGGTGCAGAAGGTGGATGAGGTGCTGGATCAGGCGCAGGATGCGCACTTGTGCATCTATGCGGGCGAAACGCTGTCAGGGCAGGCGCTGGACGCCGCCAGAGCGGATCGGGTAAGGGAATTGCTGGGGGAGTGAGCAACTCCCTTGTGATTCCTCGGCATATGTGAGCTTGCTTGTTGATTTGTTGAAAGCAGCTTGATTTATTGTGTTGCAGGGGGAATCACGCCTGCGGGCGTGACCAAAGGGCTTTCCGGTCGCCCTTTGGAAACCTTCGGTGCGCACTCCTGTTTATTGGTTTGTATTGTTACTTGATATTTTGTTGCCTTCATATTGCTTGAAAGAAGCAAAGGGCACACAAACTAAAAAAGCTGCGATAACAGCCAACTAACTTAGGATGGCGGGCGAAGGGGTCAAGGGGGCGACCGCAAAGCCCCCTTGTCGCTCCCGCAGGAGCGAAACCCCTGCATTAACACGCGAGAATAGCATGAAAATGTCACCAACCCAATCGCGCGAAAGGGAGTCCAGAGGGTCGAAGACCCTTTGGCAGAGTCCAGAGGCAGCGCCTCTGGCGCCTCCCCTTCGTACTGAAGGAGAGATGAGAATGGCAATATTCGGACAGTTTACGAAGCGCGCACAGCAGGTGCTGATGACGGCACAGGAATGCGCGACAAGGGAGGGGCAGCCGTATGTGGGTACGCTGCACTTCCTGTATGGCCTGCTGGACGTGGGCGAAGCGCCGGAAAGCGTGACGCGCCATATCCAGAAGGAAGACGTGAAGCAGGTGCTTGACCAAATCGACGATGAGGTCAGTTTGCATCCGGGGCATGGGCCGGTGCAGATGACGCCGCGCGCGCGCCGGGTGCTGGACGGCAGCATCATCGAGAGCCGCCGTCTGGGGCAGCTGTACGTCGGCACGGAGCATATGTGGCTGGGGATTCTGGCAAATCCGAACTGCAAGGCGGCGGAGCTGCTGACGCACCGGGGCGTGGACGCATCGGAAGCGCGCGAAGAGCTGCTGGCGCGCATCCGCCAGCGCAAGGCGGAAACACCCACACCGCCGTTCGCCGCGATGGGCGATGGCAATGGCGATAACCGCCAGCAAGTGCCGCAGATGCCCCCGCCCCGCCGCAAGGATGACCAGAGCGCCCTTGCGCAGTACGGCCGCGACCTCACCCGCTGTGCCGAGAATGACGAGCTTGACCCCGTCATCGGCCGCGACACCGAAATCACCCGCCTGATTCAAATCCTGATTCGCCGCACGAAGAACAATCCCGTGCTGATTGGCGAACCGGGCGTGGGCAAGAGCGCGGTGGTAGAGGGGCTTGCGCAGCGCATCGTTGCGGGTAATGTGCCGGATATGCTGATGGGCAAGCGCGTTGTGTCGCTGGACATCGGCAGTATGGTCGCGGGCAGCAAATACCGCGGCGAGTTCGAGGAACGGCTCAAGAACGTCCTGTCCGAGATTCAAAAGGCGGGCGACGTACTGCTGTTCATCGACGAAATGCACACCATCGTCGGCGCGGGTTCTGCGGAAGGGTCGCTTGACGCGGCGAATATCCTGAAACCCGCTTTGGCGCGCGGCGAATTGCAGTGCATCGGCGCGACGACGCTCGACGAGTACCGCAAGCACATCGAGAAGGATGCCGCGCTGGAGCGTCGCTTTCAGCCTGTGCATGTCGGTGAACCGACGACCGAGGAGACGCTCGCCATCCTGCATGGTCTGCGCGAACGGTACGAAAAGCACCATCAGCTGCACATCACCGATGAGGCGCTCGAAGCCGCCGTCACCCTCTCCGACCGCTACATTGCCGACCGCTATCTGCCCGACAAGGCGATTGACCTGATGGACGAGGCGTGTTCGCGCGTGCGCATTCAGGCGTACACCGCGCCGCCGGACGTGCGCAAGCAGGAGCTGGCGCTGGAGAAAGTGCTGGCGGACAAGAAGGAAGCCATCGCGCATCAGGACTACGAAACTGCCGCCCGCCTGCGCGACGAGGAACGCAGCCTGAAGGCCGAAATCGACCAGAAGCGCGAAGCGTGGAACGAGGGCAAGCCGAAGGTGGAGCTGTCCGTGTCGGAGGACGACGTGGCGGCGATTGTCTCCGGCTGGACAGGCATTCCGGTCACGAAAATGACGCAGAGCGAGAAGGAACGTCTGCTCCACTTGGAGGATGTGCTGCACGCGCGCGTGATTGGGCAGGACGAAGCCATCAGCGCAATTTCCCGCGCGATTCGCCGCGCCCGCGCCGGACTGAAAGACCCGAAGCGCCCGATTGGCAGCTTCATCTTCTTAGGCCCGACGGGCGTGGGCAAAACCGAATTGTGCCGTGCGCTGGGCGAAGCGATGTTTGGCGACGAGAGCGCCGTCATCCGCGTGGACATGAGCGAGTATATGGAGAAGCACACGACCTCGCGGCTTGTCGGTTCGCCGCCCGGCTACGTCGGCTACGAGGAGGGCGGTCAGCTGACCGAAGCCGTCCGCCGCAAGCCGTATTCCGTCGTCCTGCTGGATGAGGTGGAGAAGGCGCACCCGGATGTGTTCAACATCCTGCTGCAAATTCTGGAGGACGGCCGCCTGACCGACAACACGGGGCGCACGGTGTCCTTCAAGAACACGATTATCGTCATGACCTCGAACGCGGGCGCACACGACATCGGCGAAGGGCGCGCGATGGGCTTCGGCTCGAAGGCACTGGCGGACGCGACGAACTACAACGCCATGAAGGACGCGGTGATGAAAGCGGTGAAGGACGTGTTCCGCCCCGAATTCATCAACCGTGTGGATGAACTGATTGTGTTCCATCCGCTGACGGAGGTGGAAATCCGCGCGATTGCGGGCATGATGCTGGGGCAGGTTGCAAGCCGCCTGAAGGAGCGCGCAATCGCCCTGACGTGGGACGACGAGGTGGTAGAGAAGCTGGCGCGCGAGGGCTACGACGTGAAGTTTGGCGCGCGTCCGCTGCGCCGGCTGATTCAGCGCACGGTCGAGGACACGCTGAGCGAAGAGCTGCTGGGCGGCAAAATCGCGCTGGGCGACCGCGTGCGGCTGAAGGTCACGGACGGGAAGATTACGGTGGAGAAGGAAGCATAAGAAAACGGGGTGCCGGGAGGTTGATTCTCCTGACACCCCGCTATTTATATTTGTTGCCTCCATAGGCGCGAGTTCCCTTGCTCCGATAAAAGTCAACTCCGGTAGTGGCGACCCGAAGGTTTCCAAAGGGCGATCGGAAAGCCCTTTGGTCGCCTCCGCAGAGGCGAGAACGAAGTTCGCGATCGCCCTCTGGACTCCTTCGGCGGTCGCCTCCCATGTTACTTGAACTGTACTTGGAAGGTTTCTTAGTTACTGGCAGGGACGCTTCGCTGCCTGCGCCTTTGTTGACTGTTCCCTTTGAGTTGAGCGCCCGAAAAACAGTTGGGGCGTTGCCCCAAACCCCACAAGGGAGCTCCGCCCCTTGACCCTGCAAGGGGCAGACGAAAAGGGACGAAGTCCCCCCTTGACCCTTTTTTTGCAGCCATACTTGGTCGCTTTTCCCTTCACCTTGGGTTAAGTGGCTTTTTATTTTCCACCCAGCAATTTATTCAAAGGGCTGCGATACACCGAAATCGCCTTCGCCGGGCACATCTCCTGACAGCAATAGCACCGAATACACTTTTTGTAGTCGTATTTCGCTTTCTTCCCATGCCCGCTGTGCACCGCCTTCTCCGGCACAGGGCACGCCTCCTGACACACCCCGCAGCCAATGCACTTCTTCAAATCCACCTTCGGGCGGTGCTGCAAAAACGGCAGCAGCGGCATCAGCTTCGGCAATAAGCCCTTCTTCATCGTCCCGCGGAACACGTCAAACTGCGCATTGCCGTACTTTTCCCGTGCCTGTGATACCGTCAGCACCCCGCCCGGCGTCAGCACATCAATCAGCCCTTCGTCCATCACGCCGATGCCGCCCTTCGCGCCGCGCACGCAGGTGGGGACAGTCGCCGGGTCGAGGTGGATGAGCGCGGCATACACCGTGTCCAGCGCAACGGGGTCGGCGGAGAAGAGCAGCACGTTCATCGCAATCGGCGTGCCGGAGGTGGGGCCGTTGCCTTCCATCGCGATGATGCCGTCCATGATGTGCAGGCGCGGGCGGACGCAGCGGTGCAGGTCGGTCAGCATATCCGCGAAAACCCAACTGTCGGGGTACGCGGCGTGTCCAGCCGCCTTGTTGACCCCGGTGATGCAGCCGTACAGATTTTTGACTGCGCCCGTGATGCGCTCCAGCGCGTGGGTTTTCATCTTGCAGATGTTAATCATCGCGTCGGCATCCTGCACGCCCTTGCAGAGGTAAAACGACTTTGCCGTGTGTCCGTTGGGGAAGGGAACGACACTGCCGGAGAAGAAATCCGCCATTTCTACGCCGTAGCGCTTGGCGGCCTCCGCAATGCCGGATGCCTGCGCCGCCTTGTCGGGCGAGGTGGTCGGGTTGCCGGGGCTGTCGCCGTAAGACAAATGCGTATAGCCGCTTTCGCGCAGCAGGCGGCAGACGGCGGAGAAGACAGCCGGGTGCGTCGTAATCGCCTTCTGCGGCAGGGCGCGGGAGAGCAGATTCGGCTTGAGCAGAATGTGCTCTTCGGGCTGCACAAAGCGGGCAATGCCGCCGAGCAAATCAACGCCCTGCAAAACAGCGGTATCCACCGCAGCTTGATCATAAGTGGCAATCGGAATCAGCGCGACGGGATGCTTCTCCATGCGCAAAATCCTCCTTGATGAAAAGCAGTGCCCCCATTATACACCGCGGAAAAAGAAAAATCCACGCTTTTCTGGGTGCAATCCTGATTTTTGCTTGCAATTTTTACAATTGACAGGCTTTCAGGGGTTGAGATTATCCGCCGTTTAGGGTATAATGGGGGTATGCCTGAGCGCAACTAACGGAGCAAAGGAGTAAAGACGCTTTGGATCAGAATAATTATCAGGATAGATCCGTGCAGCAGCCAGCTGCCGAAGAAAAGACCAAGCCGCGCCGCCGCCGCGCAGATATGTACCAGCAGCAGGGGAACGCGGCAAATGTGACGAACGCGGAAACGGCGAAGCCTGCCGTGGAAGATGTGTCGGGCACGACGCAGAAGATGCCGCCGATTCGCAGCACCTTCCAGCGCAATGCGGAGGCTGGGGAGACGAAACAGGTGAAGCCGGTCGCACCGGTCGCACCGGTCGCATCGGAGCCCAACGCGCCGTTTGGGCAGAATCGGAGTGCGAATATCCCGACGCCCGGTGTGCCGCGCCCGGATGCCTCGCGCACGAGTCTGCCGCCGATGCGTCAACCGCAGAATGTCATCCGCCGCCCGGTTAAGCTGGACGGCATGGGCGAGGTGAAATCCGCCGCGGAACGACAGGAGGAAGCCCGCCAGCGCACAAACCTGAACATGGAGCACGCAGGCGCGTCCTCGCGTCGGAATCACTTGCAAAACGAGTTCGCGCGCCCGCAGGAGGACGTGGAAGAGGAAGCGCCGCGCGGCAAGAAGAGCGTGCTGGCGGTGGTGATTGCCATCGTGCTGGTGATTGGTCTGCTCGTGGTGGGGCTTCTGCTGATTCCGGACAGCAATACCGGCTTCCTGGGCAACCTGAAGCGCACGATTACCGCGCCGCTGACCGGCCGCACGCAGACGCAGGCTGTCGCACCGACGGCATCGAGCTTCACCGCGTCGATTACCTCGTCCACCGCGCCGTATCAGATTACCTTCAACCTCGTCACCAGCAACAATGTCACGGACGTGCGCGTGGTGGATGAAAACGGAAATCCCTTTGACACGGTGACGCTGATGAGCCAGTCCAACACCGATAACACCGTCGTCTGGATTTTCACGCTGACGACCGCTGACGCCTACTCCGGCGTGATTGAGGCAGAAATGCTCAGCAATGAGGCGTGGATTCCGACTGGGTTCCGGCAGACGGTTTCGCTGGGCGGAAATAGCCCTGCGTCCATTTCCAACCTGCCGACGAATTTCTCCACAGCCGCAAACAATCCGACTCAGCCGGATGCTCACGAACTGACCGCCGATTCCACCACGGAACCGACGGTCAGCCCTGCAATGGCGGAGAATACGCAAAATTTGGCGCTGACGATTTCGACCGAAGCGCCGACGGAAGCGCCGACGCTGATGCCGACCACAGTGCCGACCGAAATCCCGACGGAGATGCCGACCGAAGCCCCGACGCAGGCACCCGTGCTGGTGACGCTCGCGCCGACGGAAGTGCCGACCGTTACCCCGACGATGGCCCCTGCGCCGCAGGAAACGGAAGAAATCATCCTGCCCGAAGAGGAAACGACGGAAACGCCTGAACCTGATCCCACGGAAGTGCCGACCGAAGAGCCGACCCCTGAACCGACTGCTACCCCGCGCCCTGTGCTGACTTTCTCGGCGGACGCAAGCGCTGATCCGTCGCTGATTGCCGATACCGTGGTCTATCGGGATGACAGCCGCACCGCCGTGAAGGAATACACCCGCGACGAGAAGGAAATCATCGACATGCCCGCAGGCGACGACTACACGACGCGCAAAATCGGTGTGCTGACCTACCGCGGCACGGCATTCCGCCAGAACGCCGCCGTCGGCACAGTGGAAGACGCGGCGCAGCTGACGCAGGTGTGGGCGGTCGAAACCGGCAGCCTGAAGGGCAAGAGCCGCACCTACTACGGCTTCTCGTGGGCGAATCAGCCCGTGATTGAGCAGTGGGCGCGCCGCGTGCGCCAGGATATGCCCCTGCTGGACGGCAAGAACGATAAAACCGCGCTGAAGGAAGTTATCGCCGCCAGCTTGGACGGTAAAATCTACTTCCTTGACCTTGAAGACGGCAGCAAGACCCGCGAACCGATTGAACTCGGTTATCCGATGCGCTCCACGCCCAGCCTCAGCACGCTGGCGTATCCGCAGATGTCCGTCGGGCAGTACGCGCGCTTCCTCGCCAACAAAACGGGCAGCATCGGTCAGCACTTCTATGATCTGCTGACGAACAAGGAGAACCTGACCATCGACGGTCTGGACGGCGGCAGCAAGAAAGACCGCGCGTACAACGATGTTGGCGCGTTCGACGGCTCGGCGCTCTATGACCGCAACAGCGATACATACATCACCGCCGGCACGAACGGTATGCTCTACACCGTGCATATGAACACGGTCTACGAAACGCCGACGGATGAATCCGGCAACCTGAAAGTCAGCCCGACCATCACGATGATGAAGAGCCGCACGAAGAAACAGAAGGATGCCTACACGGCGGTGGAAGCACCCATTGCGATGTACGGCAGCTATGTGTTCTATGCGGATGTGGAGGGCGTGCTGCGCTGCGTTGACACGACGACGATGACCACCGTCTGGGCAGTCGAAACGGGCGACGCGGTCAAGTCTGCCGTTGCGCTGGATTTTGACGACGACGGACGCCTCTGGCTCTACACGGCGAACACGCTGCTGAACCGCTCCAAGGGCGACGTTACCATCCGCCGCTACGACGCGACGACGGGCGCGGAGGATTGGTCGCTTGCCCTGAACGCGACGAAGAAAAAGGACTACACCGCGGGCGCGATGGCGTCCCCCGTCATCGGGCAATATCAGCTGGGCGACTTGGTGTACTACACGCTGTCCTACATTTCCGCTTCCGGCAGTGAAAAGCTGTTGGGCAGCGGCGCGAAGGCGCAGGAGGGCGTGCTGGTGGCGCTGAACAAGCAGACGGGCAAAGTCGTCTGGGCGAAGTCACTGGGCGGCTACTGCTACTCGTCGCCTGTCGCAGTCTACAACGAGAACGGCAAGGGATGGATTATTCAGGCGACGAGCGATGGCGTGCTCATGCTGCTGGACGGCTTGACGGGTGAAACCATCAACACCTTGCAGCTCAATGGCACGATTGAAGCGTCCCCCGCCGTCTACCAGAACATGCTTGTCATCGGCACGACCGGCAAGGGCACGAGTTTCCTCTACGGCGTGAAGATTGATTAAGTGAATCCGATGTGCGCTGGAATGACTGCCGTTCCGGTGTGCAGCAAAAAGTGCCTGCAAGGAGGCAGTCGGTTCGGCTGACCTGCTTGCAGGCGCTTTTCTGATGAAAGATTGAAAAAGGAGAGAAAAACTATGATTCTTGATTTGCAGCATATTTCTGAAACGCCGATTCACAACTTCAAGGGCGGCGACGGCATGGTGTATACGCGGATGTATTCGGACGATTTGAACCGCATCATGCTGGCGCGGATTACGCCCGGTTCGTCGATTGGGATGCATACACATGAGACGAACAGCGAGATTGTGTATGTGCTGTCGGGGACGGCACGGATTATGATGGATGATGGGGAAGAGATTGTCCATGCCGGACAGACGCACTATTGCCCGAAGGGACATCGGCATGCGACCTACTGTGAGGGCGATGAAGATTTGGTGATTTACGCCGTCGTCCCGGAGCATGGGCAGGGGAAATAAAAAAGCCGCTTCACCCAAGGGGTAGGGAAAAGCGACCAAGCCGGGCAGCCCAAAAAGGGTCAAGGGACAATGTCCCTTGCAGGGTGCAGGGACAGCGTCCCTGCTGGGGTTTGCCGGTCTTTCAAACATAGTTGCTTTTTAGCAGGGGATTTCCCGTCCAAGCGGGAATCAGCTGACTTTCCCCGCCTTGTGCGCCTTGAGCTTCTTCGCCGCGTCAAGCGCGTAATCCACCAGCGCCACCAAAGCCAGCGCAACCGCAATCCAGAGGATGATTCTGTCCAGCGGCAGTGACGCCGCGACAAATTCCTTGTGCCAGAAGGAGAGAATCAGCGCCGCGATAAAGGAAAACTGCGCCGCTTTGCCCAAGATGTTCGAGTAGACGACAATGCCGTTTTGCAGCATGTAGATGCCGCCGATAATCATCACAACTTCCTTCGTCATCACGATGAGAATCGCAGGCCACGGGAACACGCCGGACAGCCCTTGCCCAAGCAGCGCGGTGCAGACCATCAGCTTGTCCGCCAAGGGATCCATCAGCTTGCCGAAAGCGGTAATCTGATTGTTTTTGCGTGCAAGATACCCGTCCAGATAATCGGTGATGCTGGCAATGATAAACACGGCGAGCGCCCACTTCTCATATCCGGCGAGAAATAACCCTGCGAAAACCGGAATCAGCACGAGACGGAGCATCGTCAGGATGTTGGGGAGATTCCAAATGTCTTTGAGATACTTGCTGCTGAAACTACCCACGAAATAAGTCCTTTCTAATAAACTTGCCGGCAGGAATACCGGGTTACCTAAAAACTCGCGCCTCTAAGCATACCACAAAATGCGCCGAAAGAAAAGCCCAAAGCGCGAATTTTGATGCCGAATCAACGATTTTCGCGGAAGTTTCGGCAGGAAAAACACGCAGCGCGTCGAATGAATGCAGAGAAAGTACAGAATAACGGAGGAAATGAGATATGCTGACACGAAACGATGGCAGGGCGCCGGAAGTGGGGCGCCCTGTGACGATTGAAATCGACTTTGTGCGCACGGCGGATGGCTCGTGCCTGATTTGCACGGGCAATACAAAGGTTATCTGCACTGCATCGGTGGAGGAGAATGTGCCGCCGTTCCTGCGCGGAAAGGGGCAGGGCTGGGTGACGGCGGAATACGCCATGCTGCCCGCCTCGACAGGACATCGCAAGCAGCGCGACGGCGTGAAGCGGGACGGCCGCGGCGTGGAGATTTCCCGGCTGATTGGACGCAGCCTGCGTCAGGCGGTTGATTTGACGGCGCTGGGCGAACGCACCATCACGCTGGACTGCGACGTGCTGCAGGCCGATGGCGGAACGCGCACCGCGGCGATTACCGGCGCAATGGTGGCGCTCGTGTGCGCAGTCAGCAAGCTGCTGGACGAGGGCAAGCTCCTGCGCTCGCCAATTACGCATCAAATCGCGGCAATTTCCGTCGGCGTGGTGGATGATACGCCCTGCGTCGACTTGTGCTATGAAGAGGACAGCCGCGCGCAGGTGGATATGAACATCGTCATGAACGAAAAGGGCGAGTTCGTTGAGCTGCAGGGCACGGGCGAGGGTCGCTCCTTCACGCAGGCGGAACTGAATACCCTGCTGGATATGGGCGCGAAGGGTATCCGCACGCTGATGGAGAAGCAGAAGGATTCGCTGGCGGAATCCAAGCGCCATTTGAGCGCCAAGCCGACGCTTGTGGTCGCGTCCTCCAATCAGCATAAGATTCGCGAATTGCAGCACATTTTCGGGGATTACTACACCGTTGTGTCGATGGTGGCGGCAGGTTTCAATGCGCCGATTGAGGAAACGGCGACGACGTTCGCGGGCAATGCGGCCATTAAGGCGGAGACGGTCAGCGCGGCGACGGGGCTGCCGACGCTTGCGGATGACAGCGGTTTGTCCGTCGAGGTGCTGGACGGCGACCCCGGCGTGTACAGCGCGCGCTACGCCATGATGGCGGGCGAGGGCAGCGGCGATGCGGCGAACAATGCGCTGCTGCTGCGGCGCATGAAGGGCAAGACTGACCGCTCCTGCGCGTTCATCTGCGCGCTGGCGCTCAAGATTCCGGGCAGGGAGACGCTGATTGCGGAAGGCTCCTGCCCCGGCGTACTGCTGGAGGAAGAGCGTGGCACGGGCGGCTTCGGCTATGATCCGCTGTTCCTCTATGAGCCGCTGAACAAGACCTTCGCTGAAGTGACCGAGGAAGAGAAGAACCAAATCAGCCATCGCGCACGGGCGTGCGAGAAGATGCTGGAGATTATGAAGGGGCTGCACGAATGATGCGCGCACTGGTGTTGTCCGACATTCACGGCGAGGAGAGCCAACTGCGGTGGATGCTGGAAGAAACATGGAAGATGACGGGGAAAATCGACGGATACTTCTTTCTGGGCGATGGTGTGGATGATTTCGCACAAGCGGAAAACTTCATCCGCCGCCGCGATCCGGATGCGCTGATGCTGGATGTGCGCGGCAACAACGACTTCTGCTGCCCGAACGCCCCGTACTACCGGGTGACGGACTTCGGCGGGGTGCGGCTGTACTTGACGCATGGGCATTTGGAGCGCGTCAAGCTGACCCGCTCGTTCCTCTATGAGCGGGCGCGGGAGGAAAAGTGCGACATTGCCTTCTACGGCCATACGCATGAGCCGGATATGGTCACGGGCGTGCCGATGCTGGTCAATCCGGGCGCGGTCTGCCGGGAGCAGATGGCGATGCTGGAGGTAGAGGACGGCCGCCCAAGGGTGAAAATGCTGGTATTTTAAGTCAGAGATTCCGTGAAGGAGGACAAGATATGCGCGGACTGGTGCGCGTGGGGGCGGCGGTTCCGTCGCTGGCGCTGGGGAACGTGAAGGAGAACATGAAGCGCCATCTGGCGATGATGCGGGAAGCGAAGGAGAAACACGTCAGCATCGTGACTTTCCCGGAGCTGAGCCTGACGGGGTATACCTGCGGCGATTTGTTTTTTCAGCGACGGCTGCTGGACGATGTGACGGACTCGCTGCTCACACTAAAGGACGAAATGCCGGAGGGAATCCTTGCGGTCGTCGGTGCGCCGCTGGAAATTGAGGGCGCACTGTACAACTGCGCGGTGGTGCTGCACAAAGGCGAAATCATCAGTGCGGTGCCGAAAACGTTCCTGCCCAATAACGGCGAATTCTATGAGAAGCGCTGGTTTCAGTCGGGGGATGCGCGCAGGGATGCATCGGTCGCCATTCCGAAGCTGAAAACGGATGTCTGCCGTCAGGCAATATTTGAAATGGAGGACGGCGTGCGCTTCGGCATCGAGCTGTGCGAGGATTTGTGGGCGCCGCTGCCGCCGAGCACGATGCTGTCCGTTGAAGGCGCGGAAATCATCCTGAACCTGTCCGCAAGCAACGAGCTGCTGAGCAAGCGCGAGTACCGCCAGCAGCTCATCAGCCAGCAGAGCGCGCGCTGCCAGTGCGGGTATGTGTACGTTTCGGCGGGCATGGGCGAATCGTCCTCCGACCTTGTGTTCTCCGGGCACAGCGTGATTGCCTCCTGCGGCACGGTCATCCGGGAAAGCGAGGGGTATCTCGCGGACAATTACCTGATGACGGCGGATATTGACATCGACCGCATCCGCGCCGACCGCATGAAGCAGAGCAGCTTCGCGGACTGCGCGGCGCAGGTGCGCGCCATGTGGAAGCAGGAGCCGAATATTCTGAGAACGATGGAAAACGCGCTGCTGCCGGACGACGCAGCGCCGGATTACCGCGTCAGCAAGCACCCGTTCATCCCGTCGGACAAGGCGTCCCGGCAATTGCGGTGCGCGCAGATTCTGGCGATGCAGGCGACGGCGCTGGCGCGTCGCTTGGCCGTCACGGGCGGGAAGGTCGTCGTTGGCATCTCCGGCGGATTGGATTCGACGCTTGCGCTGCTGGCGGCGTGCAAGGCGGTGGACATGCTCCATCTGCCGCGCACGAACATCCTCGGCATCACCATGCCGTGCTTCGGCACAACCGACCGCACCTACCACAACGCGCTGGATTTGATGACGAGCCTTGGGGTCAGCCAGCGGGAAATCCCAATTCACAACGCGGTTCGCCAGCATTTTGCCGACATCGGGCACGACGAGAGCGACCACTCCGTCACCTACGAGAATTGTCAGGCGCGCGAGCGGACGCAGGTGCTGATGGACGTGGCGAACAAAATCGGCGCGATTGTCCTTGGCACAGGCGATTTGAGCGAAATCGCGCTGGGATGGTGCACTTACAACGCCGACCACATGAGCATGTACGGCGTGAACAGCGGCGTGCCCAAAACGCTGGTGCGCTGGGTGATTCAGACGGCGGCGGAGAACGAAGCCTTCTCATCCAGCCGCGAATGCCTGCAAAGCATCCTTGACACACCCATCAGCCCTGAGCTGCTGCCGCCGGATGAAAAGGGAAATATCCTCCAGCAGACGGAGGATGTCGTCGGGCCGTACGCGCTGCACGACTTCTTCCTCTACTATGCGATTCGCTTCGGATATCCGCCGAAAAAGGTGTTCGAGCTGTGCTGCATTGCGTTTCAGGACGATTTCAGCTGCGAAACCATCCTCAAATGGCTGAAAAATTTCTATCGCCGCTTCTGGACGCAGCAGTTCAAGCGGAACTGTATGCCTGACGGCGTGAAAATCGGCTCCATTGCCCTGTCTCCGCGCGGCGACTGGCGGATGCCGTCGGATGCGCAGTACAAGGCGTGGATGGACGAATGCGATTGCATAAAGGCATAAAATGATAACGATAGGGCTTGCGTGAAACCACCAAATCTGGTATAATAGCAGCGAAACATCACGATGCGCCACAAGGGAGGCGAACGGCATGAGGTGTCAATACTGCAACTGCGCGGAGAGCAAGGTCATCGACTCGCGCCCGACCGAAGAAGGCAACAGCATTCGTCGGCGGCGGGAATGCATGGGCTGCGGGCGTCGATTCACGACGTATGAGAAAATCGAGATGCTGCCGCTGATGGTTGTCAAGCGCGACGGCCGGCGGGAAACCTTTGATGCGCAGAAGATTAAGGCAGGCATTCTTCATGCCTGCGAGAAACTTCCGGTGTCCATGCAGCAGATTGACGCGATGACGACGAGCATCGAGCAGCGCGCCTATGCCAGCATGGAAGGGGAGATTTCCTCCCAGCGCATCGGTGACATGGTGATGGAGGAACTGAAAGCAACAAACGACGTGGCATATGTGCGCTTTGCGGCGGTGTATCGCCTGTTCACCGACATTGGCACGTTCATGCAGGAACTGCAGAAGCTGCTGGATGAGGGGAAAAAGTAAAGAAAGCAAAAGGCGCTGGACGCGGAAAAAATCGCGTTCCAGCGCATTTTTATTGGTTCTTCACGGAATCTTGGGGGAAGAGCAGTTCGGGGGCGCTCCTGCGGGAGCGCAGAGTTACTGGCAGGGACGCTTCGCTGCCTGCACCTTTGTTGAGCGCGTTTGGCATACTGGTCGCCCGCGGAACAGTTGGGGCGTTGCCCCAAACCCCACAAGGGACGCTGTCCCTTGACCCTGCAAGTTGCTTACTTCAGCATGGATTCTTCCCAGGAATCGAACGGCTTGATGCCCAGCAGACCCGCCACCGTCGGGGCGACGTTCGCCAGACCGAAGCCGTGGCCATCCTTCAGTTCGTGACGCTCGTCCTTGTCGTACACGATGAAGGGGACGGGGTTCAGGCTGTGCGCCGTGCGGACGCTGATCTTGCCCTTCTTGTTCTTCTCCAGCATCTGGTCGGCATTGCCGTGGTCAGCCGTCACGCAGAGAATCGCGCCGTACTCGTCGCACGCCTTCTTCACGCGCGCAAGGCACAGGTCAACGGATTCCACCGCGATTTCGGTCGCCAGCAGGTTGCCGGTGTGGCCAACCATGTCGCCGTTGGGGTAGTTGCAGCGGATGAAGCCGTACTTGCCGCTCTTGATGGCATCCACCACCAGGTCGGTGATTTCGGTCGCCTTCATCCACGGGCATTCGTCGAAGGAACGCACGTCGGAGGGCACTTCCACCCACGTTTCCAGCTCCTCGGAGAACTTTTCGGAGCGGTTGCCGTTCCAGAAGTACGTCACATGGCCAAACTTCTGCGTTTCGGAGCAGGCAAACTCGTTGACGCCGTTGGCGACAAGCAGCTCAGTCAGCGTGTTGCGGATTTCCGGCGGGTTGACGAGGAAGGACTTCGGGATGCACAGGTCGCCGTCATACTGGAGCATACCAGCGTACTTCACCTTGGGCATTTCGCCGCGGTCGAACTTGTCGAACGAGCTGTCGCCGTCGAACGCCATCGAAATTTCCTGTGCGCGGTCGCCGCGGAAGTTAAAGAGGATAACGCTGTCGCCGTCCTCCATCTTGCCAACGGGCTTGCCATTCTCCGCAATCACGAATGCCGGCAGGTCTTGGTCAATCACGCCGGTTTCTGCGCGATAGGTCTCAATGGCTTCCTTCGCGGTCGCAAACTGACGGCCGATGCCATGCACATGCGTGTCCCAGCCCGCCTTGACCATCGGCCAGTTCGCCTGATAGCGGTCCATGGTGATGGTCATGCGGCCGCCGCCGGAAGCGATTTTGCCGTCGAAATCCGCGTCATTCAGGGAGGCGAGAACGTCTTCCAGCTCCTGCACATACTCCAGCGCGGAGGTGGCGGGCACGTCGCGGCCATCCAGCAGAATGTGGCAGCGGACGCGCTTTACGCCCTCCTTCTTGGCTTCCTTCAGCATCGCAATCAGGTGCGAAATGTTGGAATGCACGTTGCCGTCGGACAGCAGACCGATGAAGTGCAGGGTTGCGCCATTGTCCTTCAGGTCGCTGACGAGGTTCTTCCACGCATCCGAGGTGTAAATCTTGCCGGATTCGATGGATTCGTTGACGAGCTTGGCACCCTGCGAGTAAATCTGACCGCAGCCGAGCGCGTTGTGGCCGACTTCGGAGTTGCCCATATCATCATCGGAGGGCAGACCGACTGCCGTGCCGTGCGCCTTGATGATCTGCCACGGGCAGGTTTCCTTGAGTTCGTTGAGGGTCGGGGTCGTGGCCTTTTTGACCATGTTGCCCAGTTCTTCAGGGGTTTCGCCTACGCCGTCCATGACGACGAGAACAACCGGCTTTTTCATTGTTCAAAAATCCTCCTTAAAAATACAGTACAGGGGAGAATCTGGTAGGCTGGGACGGGTGTCCGAGCCCACCCCATAGAATAGTCTATTTTTTCACGGATGTCAAGGGGCAGGGGCGGTTAAAAGGAATAAACACGCGGGAAAAGCGATAAACACGCGGGCATAGTATGACGAAGCGACCAACTGAATCGCGCGGAGGGGTCAAGGGGCGGAGCTCCCTTGTGGGGTTTGGGGCAACGCCCCAATTGTTCCTCGTTTAATCTACTCCAAGGGAAAAGTCAACAAGGCGCAGGCAGCGAAGCGTCCCTGCCAGTAACTTTGCGCTCCCGCAGGAGCGCCCCCAAGCTGCTCTTTCCACCTTGCTGCACATTGTCGCGCCAAATGGGCGCGACCGACCATCCCGCGCAGCACGAAAAAGCAGCAGAACGCGCCGCCCTGCTGCTTTCATCTGCCTAATTCATTTCGCCCAGTGCTTCAGCTTCGGCAGCATGTCCGCCAAATACGCGCGTACCTGCTCCGGCGGCCACGCATCATTTGACATGTGCGGCACCAGAAACGCCAGCAGCTCTTCCAACGAACTGTACGCAAATTTCCCATCCGTATAACACCACTTGCAGTAGTCCTCGTTGAATGCGCCCCCGGGTTCGCGGCTGATGGTCGTGTCGTCAAGCGGCATACCGCAGCACTGGCAAATCAGCGTCCGCGGAGAACCGAGCAGCGTGTTAATCGAGACGTCGTAGAGTTTCGAGAGCAGTTTGAGTGTCTCCGTGTTCGGCAGGGTATCGCCTCTTTCCCAGCGGGACACAGCTTGGCGCGTCACAAACAGCTTCTCCGCGAGTGCATTTTGCGACAGTCCGCGTTCTGTCCGCAGCTTCAGAAGCATGTCTTTGGCTTCCATTGGAATCATCCTCCTTGCCATGATGATACCACATCCGCATTTTCAGCGCAAGCAACTGCTTGTTGCCCCGTCCGAATCCACCGAACGTGCAGAAGAATTAAGGCACCACCGCACAATTCGGCGGCGCGTCTGGCGATGCCTTTTCCGCCATCTGCGGCATGCAAATTTCTCGATTTACCTCCAGTAAACCTTCGAAATTTGCATTTGCATCTGACGAAAAATCCATTCGCCAGCCGACCACCTCATTATCCGCGGCAGTCCCTTCCATCGACGCGGCGGTGCGCCACGAAAGCACCTGATAATCATCGTACGGTTCCGTGTAAGAACGCGTGAAAATCATCAGAATATCATCCGCATTCAGCCATTTGGCATACTCAACCGTTCTGCGCGCCTCCTGACCATCGGGATAGCGCAGGGACTTCAGGCAATGCCCGTCTTTGTCCAGCACGTCAATCCCGCGATGGTCGATGGCGCGGGAAGCGCCTACCATGATGAGCAGCTGGTCGGCGTACACATCCAGATTGAGAAACTGGTCGGCATATTCGCGCTCGTAGATGCACGCGCACGTCCCGTCTTCAACCGAATAGCGCCACACGCGGTGGAACTCCGTGCAGAAATACGCGTATTTTTCGTCGCTGCTGAAACACGGCGTGCCGCCGTCCGTGTTGACACCCTTGATACTTGTCCGATGCTTTTCGGTGAAAACGCCGTCGATTCGCTCGTAGAGGACACACACAACCACGTCTTTGGCGGTTGCGTTGGCAAGAAAAATCTTGCTTTTCGTGGGCGAAAGCGCGATTTCCGCATTGCGAAGGCGGCTGATGGTCTGCACGAATTTGCCCTTTTGTGTATCAAAAATCCTGATGCCGCCGCCGAACAGGATGACCTGATGGTCGTCGAGGAAGGTAGGGAAAGCGTGGCGCGGCTCTTTGCCCTCCATATAGGGGTGGATTTGCACTGCGCTGTCTGCGGCGCTGTATGTATCCGGGCGCGGCGGGCGCTGCTGCTGCATTATCGCCTGCAATTCCTGCAAAAACTGCTGGGAATCAAACGGCATGTGTCATCACCTCGCCTTTACTATATCACATTCGCTTTTCCTGCGCAAGCAACTGCCTGTTGCCCCGCTTGCGTCCGCCGAAAATGCCCTTTTTTTGTTTTTTCCGGTGTAAACGGTTGAGTTCTGTTTCGCGCTGTGCTACACTATCGTTGGGAAAATTTCATTTCCCGACACCAACACCGAGGAATAAGCATCATGATTGAAAAATGGACAACCCCCATCCCGAAACTGAGCGGGCGCGAAGGACGCACCGTCTATGTGTACGTCCCCGACGAAGCGCAGGAAAACCCCGAAGCGCGCTATCCTGTGCTGTACATGTTCGATGGCCATAACGTTTTCTTCGATTCCGACGCGACCTACGGGAAGTGCTGGGGGATGAAGGAATATCTTGAATCGACAAACACGCCGCTGATTGTCGTCGCTGTGGACTGCAACCATTCACCGAATAACGGGCGGCTGAGCGAATATTCGCCCTTCACGTTTGAAGATCCGAAGCTCGGCTACATCCGCGGGCGCGGGCGCACGACGATGGACTGGTTCGCGCATACGCTGAAAGGCATGATTGACGAAAAGTACCCGACGCTGCCGGGGCGCGAAACGACATGGATTGCGGGGTCGAGCATGGGCGGGCTGATGAGCCTGTACGCGGTGACTGCGTTTAACGACGTGTATTCGCGCGCGGCGTGCCTTTCGCCGAGCATCTGGTTTGCCACGCGCAGCCTTGACCGCCTGATTCGCGACGCGCAATTTGCCCCGGACACCGTGATTTATATGGACTACGGTTCGCGCGAGATGGCGCACCACGACAACATGCGCAAGCAGTACGCCGCCGTAACAAGCCGTCTGCTGGAAAAGCAGGTGCTGCTGACGAGCCGCATCGTCCCCAACGGCGACCACTGCGAAGCCTGCTGGGAAGAGCAGATTCCCTTCTTCATGCACATTCTGTTCTACAATCGCGAATAATAGGAGGCGCAACCCATGCAGACATATTACACAAAATGGTACAGCCCCTCCGTCGGGCGAGAGATGGAAATCAAGGTGTACGGTCACGCCGGCCGTCCGGTGCTGTTCATTCCCTGCCAAGACGGGCGCTTTTTCGACTTCGAGAACTACCGCATGACCGACGCATGGGCACCGTGGATTGAATCCGGGCAGTGCATGGTCTTTTCCATCGACACGCTGGATAAGGAGACGTACTCCGCAACCTACGACCCGCACGACCGCATCCGCCGCCATGAAGCGTGGATGAACTACATCGTGCGGGAGGTTGCGCCGTTCATCCAGTCCATGACGAACGACCGCAATGGCTGGGACGGCACGCCGGGCATCATTGCGTTCGGCTGTTCCCTGGGCGCGACGCACGCGGCAAACCTGTATTTCCGCTTCCCGGAGACGTTCGACGGTCTGCTGGCGCTCAGCGGCATTTACACCAGCGAATACGGCTTCCCCGGCTACATGGATGAGCTGGTGTACGCCAATTCCCCGGTGGATTATCTCGCCGGAATTTCGCCCGACCACCCGTTTATCCGCCTGTACAACGACCACAAGGCGGTGGTTGTCGTCGGGCAGGGCGCGTGGGAAGTGCCGGAGAGCACATTCCGCCTGCGCGACATCTGTGCGCAGAAGGATATTCACGTCTGGTTCGACATTTGGGGCTACGATGTGAAGCACGACTGGGACTGGTGGTATCAGCAAGTGGCTTATCATGTCCCGCATATCCTGTGACAAAGGGGAAAACCAAGGGGCGCTGCCCCTTGACCCTGCAAGGGACTTCGTCCCTTGACCCTTTCGCGCGATTCAGTTGGTAACACTTTCAGGCAATGCCCGCGTGTTTATCCAACGAACCTTCGGTTCAGTAAAAACAAAAGGATGAAACAAACTATGAAGAATTTCGTTTTCATTTCCCCCAATTTCCCCGTCAACTACTGGCAGTTCTGCCGTCAGCTGCGCAATAACGGGCTGCGCGTTCTCGGCATCGGCGATCAGCCCTATGATACCCTCCTGCCCGAACTCAAGAGCGCCCTGCATGAATACTACAAGGTCGGCAGCTTGGAGAATTACGACGAGGTGTACCGCGCCGTCGCGTTCTTCATCAGCAAATACGGCCGTATCGACTGGCTGGAGAGCAACAACGAATACTGGCTGGAGCGCGACGCCATGCTCCGTACCGATTTCCACATCACCAGCGGCTTCCAAGTCAGCGATATGCCGCGCATCAAGTTCAAGTCCAAGATGAAGGAATACTATCAGAAGGTCGGCATCGCGACGGCGCGCTACCATATGGTGGATAATTTCGATGGCTGCAAGGCGTTCATCAGCGAAGTCGGCTACCCCGTCATTGTCAAGCCGGATAACGGCGTGGGCGCGTCCCACACCTACAAGCTGTCCAGCGATGATGACCTCCGCCACTTCCTCATCGTCAAAGAGCTGGAAGTTTCCTATATTATGGAGGAGTTTATCCACGCCGAAGTCAACAGCTACGACGCCATCATCAACAGCAAGGGCGAGCCGATTTTCGAGACGGGCAACGTCAGTCCCATCTCTATCATGGACATTGTGAACAACGACGACAACTCCGTGTACTACATCGTCAAGGACTTGCACGATGATGTCCGCAAGGCGGGCCGCGCGACGGTGAAGTCCTTCGGCGTGCGCAGCCGGTTCGTGCACTTCGAGTTCTTCCGCCTGACCGAGGATCAGCCGTCGATGGGCAAGAAGGGCGACGTGGTTGCGCTGGAGGTCAACATGCGGCCGTGCGGCGGTTTCTCGCCGGACATGATGAATTTTGCCAACTCGACCGACGTGTACAAAATCTGGGCGGACATGATTGCCTATGACAGCACGCTGATGCCGCAGGGTGAGCACGCCTTCTGCGCATTTGCGGGTCGCCGCGACGGCAAGCACTTCCGCCTGTCGCACGAGCAGCTGATGACGAAGTACGCCGCGCAGATGAAGATGGTCGGCCGTGTGCCGGACGCCTTGTCGGGCGCGATGGGCAACATGATGTACGTCGCGAACTTCCCGACGGAGGACGCGATGAACGCGTTCTATGCGGATGCGTGCGAGACGGTGTAATCCAAAAAAAATAAGCAGGCTGCCTCTGAAAGCATCGGAGGCAGCTTTTTCGTTACTTTTTTGTTTTCCTTTTCCGCTCAATGTCGCGAATTCCGCCCATTGAGGCACTTTTTCGTCAAAAAGTTAGCGTCACCTAACTTTTTCGCTTGACAAACCACCCATTATCCTGTAAAATATCCGTGTTAGCCAAAACTAACACGCAGGAGGACACCATCATGCTGGAACGCGCGCTGATTGACCACGGCTCCCCGACGCTGGCGAATATGAAGGTCGGCAGCCTGTTCACCTCGTCCTGCACGGATGCGACGGGCTTTCGCGCGGAGTTCCGGCGCGTGCAGGCGGCGCTTGAATCGCGCGGCGTGTTGCTGACCATCCTGCGGGTGCAGCAGGAGCGCGCGCTGGTGTACGTCTACCGGCAGGAGGCGCTCGCAGCGCTGCTTGCACAGGCGGATGTTCAGGCGTTTCTGCGGGCAATGGGCTACGGGGACACATCCCCCGATGGCGCATTGGCATTCCTGCGGCAGCGCTTGGCGGAATCGCCCTGCTTCCCGCACGAAATCGGCGTTTTCCTCGGCTATCCTCTCAGCGACGTCATCGCGTTCATGCGCGACGGCGGGCGCGGCTGCCGATGCAGCGGATGCTGGAAGGCATACACGAACGAGTGCGAAGCGATGCGCGTTTTCCAGCGCTACAAGGCGTGCCGCGCGGCATACCAGACGCTTTTCCGCGCCGGATGGCCGCTTGAACGGCTGACCGTCCGCGCATAATTTCCTATTTTCTGCATCCGCCTGAGCCATCTGCTCATCCTCGCTTGAAAATAGGACGACATTGAAAGGAAGTTTTTCTCATGAGCAAGATTGCAGTCATTTACTGGTCGGGCACGGGCAACACGCAGCAGATGGCGGAGGCCATTGCGAATCAGGCGCACGCGGATCTCTTCACCGCGAGCGAGTTCACTGCCGATAAGGCGGCAAACTACGACGCGTTCGCTTTCGGATGCAGCGCAATGGGCGCGGAGCAGCTGGAAGAGGACGAGTTCGAGCCGATGTGGAACGCGGTTGCGCCCGTGCTGGGCAGCAAGAAGGTTGTGCTGTTCGGCAGCTACGGCTGGGGCGGCGGCGAGTGGATGGACATTTGGAAGCGTGACAACGCGGGGCTGAATATCGTCGATACGGTCATCTGCCAGGACGCGCCGGATGACGACGCGCTGGCGGCGTGCCGTGCGGCGGCGGACAAGCTGGCATAATCAGCAAAATTGCATCAAAACACAGGGCGGTCGGCATAAAAAGCGGACTGCCCTGCTTGCTTATCCGTTCAAAAGCCGAAGCGCCGCCAGCGTTTCCGCGTCTGCCGCACCAGATGCGTCAAGTCCGCTTTTCTGCTGGAATTGGCGGAGCGCCTGTTCGGTTTCCGCGCCGAAATCGCCGTCCGCGCCGTGCAGGGGCAGGGGGAAGCCCGCCGCCATCAGCGCGCTTTGCAAGCCCTTCACCGCGTCGCCGGAATCGCCGATTTGCATCAGCCCTATTCGCCCCGCGAACATCGTCAGCATCCCGTGGAACTGCCAGCGGGTCGCGCTCGTGTCCGCCTTCACGCCGCCGCTGGAGCAGTGCAGAATCCGCAGCGGGTTCGTCTGCATGACAACGCCGACGTGGTAGTAGTCGCGGCGGTCGGCGGAGGAGGCGTATCGGCTCGGCAGGGCGTATCCCTTTGCACCCGGTTCATGCGCGCGAAAGACGAGTTCGCCGCGCCGGAGCTGCCCCGCGCCGCGCAGGGGATTCAAGTCGTGCATGGCGTTGCGCGCCGTCCAGTTTGTGCCGTGGATGCCGCGCCACTGCCCACCGCTGCGGCGAATCGCGCCGATGACCAGCCCGATGCAGTCGCAGTAGCCGTCCGAGCCGTCGCGCCCCAATCGGTAGCGCGGATCAGCAGCCTGAATCCGCCGTACATTCGTCAGAAATTCGTCGATGGTCATGTTTTCACCCCGATTCAGCCTATGCGAAAAGGCGGTTTGGGGTGCAAAAAACGGAGCAGCCGCAAAAGCCGCTCCGCCATAAGTTCACTTTGGATTACGCATCCACGCGGAAGGCGTAGATGGTCGTCGTGTCGTAGATTTCGCCGGGACGCAGCGTCGTCGTCGGGAAATTCGGGTGATTCGGCGCATCCGGGTAGTGCTGCGTTTCCAGGCACAGACCGGAGTAGGGCAGATAGTGCATTCCGCCCTTGCCATCCGCGTAATCGGTGGTGCAGGCGGTGTAGAACTGCAGGCCGGGCTGGTCGGTGATGACCTCCATCGTGCGGCCGGATTCCTCGTGGTGCACGCACGCGCACAGCCCCATTGCGCTGCCCTTGCGCAGGACGTAGTTGCAGTCGTAGCCCTTGGCGTAGCGCATCGGCACGCACTCGTTCATGCAGTCAAGCCCGTCGCCGATGAGCATCTCCTCGCGCAGGTCAAGCGGCGTTTGGCTGACAGGCATGTAGCCGCCCGTCGGAATCAGGCCGCTGTCCACCGCCGTCACCACATCGCTGTCGATGTAGATGGCGTGGTCGCGCACGGTGCCGTGGTCGTATCCGGCGAGGTTGAAATAGGTGTGATTCGTCATGTTGATGACGGTCGCCTTGTCGGTCGTCGCCTGATAGTGGAACGTCAGGTTGCAGTCGTCGTCCCACGAGATGGTCACGTCCGCCGTCAGATTGCCGGGGAAGTTCTCCTCCATATCGGCGGAAACGTAGTGGAACTTGACGGAATCCACCGTATCCCCCGCGACGGGCGTCGCCTGCCAGACCTTCTTCTGGAAGCCGGCTTTGCCGCCATGCAGGGTATTTTCGCCGTCGTTCTGGTAGAGGTGATATTCCGTGCCGTCAAGGGTGAAGCAGCCGCCGCCGATGCGGTTCGCGAAGCGCCCGATGGTATCGCCCATCGCGCCGTGGCCGCCCTCATAATGCGCCAGCGTATCGAAGCCGAGGGCAACGTCCGCCAGCTTGCCGCTCTTGTCCGGCACGAGGATATTGGTCACAATCGCGCCGAGGTCAAGCATGGACACGGACGCGCCGGAATGGTTCGTCAAGGTATACATCGTCACGTTCTGACCGTCTTGGGTCGTGCCGAACGCGCGGGTGGTAATCGCCATAGTGTTTCCTCCTCCTACTCTTGCGTGAATCACGCTTCGGCTTTATTGTACATCACGCGGGGGATTTGTGCAAGGGCTTCGGGGGAGAAAAAACGCGGGAGAAGCGCGCAGAAAGTATGAAAAATGATTGACAAATGACACAAGTGTTGTATAATGGAAATACAGAAAGGAGCTGACAATTATGGAGGCTAAGAAACTGTTGACCATTGCGCTGACCGGGCTTCTGGCGGGCGGCTGCCTGATGGTTCCTGCGCTGGCGGAGGATGCGGACGGGCAGAGCAGCGGGAATCCGGCGACATACACGATTCCGGCGAGGGTGAAGCGGATTGAGGACTACGCCTTTGCGGGCGACACGAGCCTTGAGCGCGTGAAGATTCCCGATGGCGTGACGGAAATCGGCGATTACGCCTTTTCGGGCTGCACGAATTTGCAGGAGATTGAGCTGCCGGATGGGCTGACGAAGATTGGCAACAATGCGTTTGACGGGTGTACAGCGCTGGTGCGGCTGGGGGATATGAACCAGCTGGAGAGCATCGGGGAGTATGCGTTCAGTGGGTGCGAGGCACTGGAGAGTATTGGGGATATGCCGAAGCTGCAAACTATCGGGAACCATGCGTTTGCGGAACAGTGGTTTATGGACGAGGACAACGGAGAGTATACAACGATTTCCTGCAAATCATTGAAAACGATTGGCAATTTGGACAGCGTGACGCGAATTGGCTCGGAAGCATTTTCAGGGTGCAGGGAGTTGGAGAGTATTGGGGCACTGCCGAATGTGGCGCGGATTGCGTTCGGGGCGTTTCAGAATTGCGAAAAACTGAAGAAGGTTGAAGGGCTAGGGAAGCTGACGGCGATTAACAGAAATACGTTTATAGGTTGCACGTCGCTGAAGAGTATTGGAAATCTGCTGAACGTGACGAGCATCGGGTATTTTGCGTTCTCTGGTTGCAGTTCGCTTGCAAGCGTGGGCGACCTGAGCAGTGTAACGAGCATTGGTATGAGTGCGTTCGGGGATTGCAGTTCGCTTGCAAGCGTGGGCGACCTGAGCAGTGTAACGAGCATTGGTATGAGTGCGTTCGGGGGCTGCAGTTCGCTTGCAAGCATTGGTGACCTGAGCAGCGTGACGAGCATCGGGGACAGCGCATTTGCAGGTTGCGCTTCCTTGGAAAGCGTAGGAAACCTGCAAAATGTAAAGAGCATTGGGAACAGTGCGTTTGGTTCATACACCTATTACGATGAAAATAATAATAAGTATACGGATGCTTATTGTTCGGCACTGAAACAAATTGGAGATATGCCGAAACTGGAGACAATTGGCAAAAGTGTGTTCGGGGGCTGTAGTGCGCTTGCAAGCGTGGGCGACCTGAGCAGTGTGACGAGCATCGGAAACAGTGCCTTCAGCGGATGCAGCTCGCTTGCAAGCATTGGCAATTTGCCTAATGTGACGAGCATCGGAGAACGTGCATTTGGCAGCATCTATGTTTATGACAGTGAGGCTGGCAAAGGAGAATATATCTACTGCACTTCACTTAAAGAAATTGGTTGTATGCCTAAATTGCAGACAATTAGTAGTTCGGCATTTGAAGGATGTAGTGCACTTGCAAGTATTGGCGACCTGTCCAGCGTGACAAGCATCGGAAACAGTGCCTTCAGCGGATGCAGCTCGCTTGCAAGCATTGGCGATTTGCCTAATGTGACGAGCATCGGAAGCAGTGCCTTCAGTGGATGCAGTTCGCTTGCAAGCATTGGCGATTTGCCTAATGTGACGAGCATCGGGGACAGCGTATTCTACAATTGCAGTTCGCTTGCAAGCATTGGCAACATGCCTAATGTGACAAGCATCAGCAGGGGTGCGTTTAGCGATTGCAGTGCACTTGTCAGCATAGGCGACCTAAGCAGTTTGACAGAAATTCCTGAAAGCCTGTTTGCTGGCTTAAGCAATCTGGTATCCGTGGGCGACTTGAGCAGCGTGAAAATTATAGGTGACAGTGCATTTGGTAGGTATAGATACCGCAACAGTGAAACTGGAGAGGTAAAATATATCTACTGCACATCACTTAAGCGCATAGGTGACATGCCGAATTTGACCCAAATAGGAAATTATGCGTTTGAAGGTTGTAGCGCGCTTAAAAAAATCGGTGACATGAATAACTTGATGAGTATTGGAAGGAATGCATTCTATGAATGCAGTGCACTTGAGAGCATTGGCAATTTAAATAGTGTGACGAATCTTGAATACAGAGCATTTTATAGTTGTAGTGCGCTAAAAACTATTGGTAATCTATTTAACGTGATGAGCATTGGCGAAGATGCATTTGCAGGGTGTTCATCATTGGAAAGCATCGGTGATTTACCTAACGTAAAGAGTATTGGCAATGGAGCATTTGGCGGAGCTAATATTTGGGAAAATGGTAATTCCATAGGAGTTCTCTACTGTACATCGCTTAAGAGTGTTGGCGATATGCCGAAACTGGAGACAATTGGAAGCGGCGCGTTTTATAGATGTACTGCACTTGAAAGCGTGGGCGATATGAGCAGTGTCATAGATATTGACTATTTCGCATTTGAGGGCTGCGCTGCCCTTAAGAGCATAGGCGATATGAGCAGTGTAACGAGCATTGGTCGAGGAGCGTTCACTGCTTGCGCATCACTTGAGAGAATTGGCGATATGCCGAAGTTGCAAACATTGGATGTAATAGCGTTTTCCAACTGTGACTCACTGAAGAGCGTTGGCAATATGGGGAAACTTACAACTATTGGTGAGAGTGCGTTTTTCAATTGCGGTGCTTTAACAAGTGTTGGAGAAATTAAAAGCATAACAAATATGGGAGATTTTGCGTTCTATGACTGCATCTCCCTCGAATCCATCGGCGCTCTCCACAGTGTCACCGAAATCGGTAATGCTGCCTTCTACAACTGCCCCTCCCTCACCCTCCGAGTCCTCCCCAACTCCTACGCCGAGCAGTATGCCAAATCCAACAACATCAAATACACCTACATCGAGGACTAATCCCCCGCGCCGTCGGTATCCCCTTACCGGCGGCGCATTTTCACTTCCTAAACAAATCCCCCAAATTGTCAGGCGAAAAAATCCCCCTCCTTGCAGGAATGCGCCCCCTTCGCGGCGAATCAACATAGAAACGGCAGCTGTCTGCCGCGAAAATCAAAATGCAAGCAATCCGCCGATTTGGCGAATGTGAAGGGAGCGCTGTTTATGTTGGATTTGGGCGAAAATTTGCGGAGGCTGATTCTGGCGAGCGTCGGGGTCGCGGCGGTGACGAAGGAAAAGGGCGCGGATGTGCTGAATGAACTGGTCAAAAAAGGCGAACTGACCATTGAACAGGGCAAGGTGCTCAACGAGGAACTCAAGCACAATATTAAGGATGCCATCCGCGAGAATGTGACGATTGTCACGCCGCCGGATGACGTGATTTCGGCGGTGGATTCGCTCTCCGACGAGCAGCTGGAGGCGCTGAAGGCCCACATTGCGGCGCGCGAGGCGACGAAAAAGACGGCGGCATCGGCAGAATCCGATGAACCGGCATCCGGTGCACCGGCATCCGGTGATTCGGCATCCGACGAGACGACCGAGAACTGAGGGCAGACAGCATATGACAGAGAAGGAACAGCAGCCGGTTACGCCGGAAATCCCTACCGAAGCGGCGAACAAGCCCGAAAGTGACAATCCGCCGAAAAACGAGAACCGCCGCGGCGCGAATCAGACGGAGCGGGAGCGGACAATCGCCCAGAATCGCCAGCGCCTGCGCGAAATTGTGGACGTGGTGCGCAAGCATGACATCCTGCACGGCATCACGCCGGAAAAACTCTGTGCCATCATCGAGGATCTTGGCCCGACGTTCATCAAGCTGGGGCAAATCCTTTCCATGCGGTCGGATATTCTGCCGCGGGACTACTGCGAGGCGCTGAAAAAGCTGCGCTCGAACGTGTCGCCCATGCCCTTTGAGCAGGTGCAGCGCGTGGTGGAAACCTCCTACGGCTGCCCGATGGAGGAAGTGTTCGCGTCGTTTGACGAGAAGGCGCTGGGCAGTGCGTCCATCGCGCAGGCGCACGCCGCCGTCCTCAAGAGCGGGGAGAGCGTCGTCGTCAAGGTGCAGCGCGAGGGCATCCACGAGGTCATGAGCCGTGATATCATCCTGCTCAAACAGGCGTGCAAGGTGCTGAAGTACACCCCCGCCGGCAGTCTGGTGGACTTCAATCAGGTGCTGGACGAAATGTGGGTCGTTGCGCAGGAAGAAATGAACTTCCAGACCGAAGCGGCGAATCTGGAGCGCTTCCACGCGCTGAATCAGGACGTCGTGTTCGTCACGTCGCCGATTCTCTACCGCGCGTACACCACGACGAACGTGCTGGTGATGGAGCGCATCGACGGCATGGGCATCGACGAACACGACAAGCTGGTGGAAGCCGGCTACGACCTCGCGGAAATCGGCGCGAAGCTGGCGGACAACTACGTCCGGCAGATTATGGAGGACGGCTTCTTCCACGCTGACCCGCATCCGGGCAACATCCGCATCCGCGACGGTAAAATCGTCTGGCTCGACATGGGTATGATGGGCAGCTTGAACGAGAAGGAACGCAAGCTCATCGGCAACGCGATTGTCGGCGTAGCGCGCGGCGATATCGCCCTTGTGCGCGATGCGGTGCTGGGGCTGGGCGAATTCCACGGCACGGCGGACAAAAAGCAGCTCTACCGCGACATTGAGGCCATGCTGGATAAGTACGGCTCGGCGGATTTGGGCACGATGGACTTGGCGGAAGTGTTCGAGGACATGACCAGCGTCATGAAGACGAACGGCATCGCCATGCCCAGCAGCCTGACGATGCTTGCGCGCGGTCTGGCGACGATTGAGGGCGTCGTCGCTGACCTCAGCCCCGAACTAAACATCATGAACGTCATCACCGCGCGCATCGGCGACCAGATGTTTGACAACGTGGACTGGCGTGCGCTCCTGACGCAGGATGCCCGCGCCATCTATGAGAGCAGCCGGAAGTCGCTGGAAATCCCCGCGCTGCTGGCGGATATCCTGCGCACAGGCTTAAAGGGCGAGGCGAATCTCGGCGTTGAGCATCACGCGGGCGAGGACGTCCGCAAGCTCGTTATTGCCATGGTGCGCAAGCTCTGCCTGATGCTGCTGTCGCTGGGGCTGCTCATCTTCGGCGGCGCGGTTGCAGGAAACGGCCCGCAGGTGTTTGGCTTGTCCATATACAGCAGCGGCTGCTTCGTGCTGGCGCTGTGTGCCGCCGGATTTGCGCTGTGGAACAAGAAAAAATGACGGAAATTCCTTTTGCATTGTTGACACGTCAATAAAAATGCGCTACAATGGGTTGTGACAACGAAGAGGAGGAACAATCCATGCGCGTGGATAAATCCGTGATTGTGCTGTTTCGGCAGATGAACCTGTTCCTGAACCGGGAATTGCTGGACGAGAAGCTGACCTCGTCGGACGTGCTGTATCTGGCGCTGCTGTACGAGCAGGACGGGCGCACGCAGGACGAGATGGCGGAGGCGTACACGGTGGATCGCGCCGCGACGACCCGCAGCCTGCAGGGCTTGGAGAAGAAAGGGCTTGTGCGGCGGGAAGTGGATACGTTTGACCGACGGATTCGGCGGGTGTATCTGACGGAGAAAGCGATGCAGTACCGCACGGCGATACGGCGGATGGCGGATGACCTGGCTGATGCGCTGTTTGAGGGCATGAGTGAGGAAGAAGTGAAAGCGTTCATGGAGCAGGTGGAAGCGATGGGGCAGAGGGCGCGTAGGTTAAACCAGCGCCAAGAGCGCCTGAAAGCGAAGGGAATAGGCAAGTAAGGGAAGCGCGACCAAGCCGGACAGCCAAAAAAGGGTCAAGGGACAATGTCCCTTGCAAGGTCAAGGGGCGGCGCCCCTTGTGGGGTTTGGGGCAACGCCCCAACCGTTTCACGGGCGACCAGTATGCCAAATGCGCTCAACAAAGGCGCAGGCAGCGAAGCGTCCCTGCCAGTAACTTTGCGCTCCCTCAGGAGCGCCCCCAACTTGCTCTATTCACAACTTGCATATTGTCGCGCCCATTGGCGCGACCGACCATCCCAAAACAAAAATAAACGGCAGGTGCAGAGAATTTCTCACACCTGCCGTCTTTTTAGCCCTTGTTAAACCTCCGGATTCAGCACAAATGCGCCCACCGTCATCTCGTCGCCGTACAGCACAATCACCATGTCATACGGGTTTGTTTCGTCCTCCGCTACCTCGACGCCCTTGCGGATGAGCGTGCAGTACCAGTTCGTCCCCGTGATGGGTTCGGGCATCCCGCTCAGATTGCGGATGACGCTGATGTCGTAGTCTTCCGGATTCAGCCCGCACGCCGCGAGAATCGCCTGCAAGCGCGCATCCAGCGCCGTATCCGCCGTGTAAGCGGCATCGTTCGGGTCAAAATAGCCTGTCAGGATGGCATGAAGGTCGTCCGCCGACGCAATGCCGTAGATGCGCTGACGTGCCGCCAGACTGTCCTCGGAATCGAAGCGAATCATGCCGATGGCGTCGTACACGTCGGCGCTGACCAGTAGTTCAGCCTCGGTCAGCTCGTCCGCATAGTGCGTCACCATATCGTCGAAATGCTCCTTGTAGACAATCTCAATGTCGTTGTCCAGCGGCGCGCCGGAAACGGCGTCGATGGATTCGGCGGTCGCCGCCGTCCAGCAGGAGAAAATCAGCAGTACAGCCAAGAACAAAGAAAAAAACTTTTTCATGCGTGTCGTCCTTTCTATGATGTAATACTATTTCCAGAGACGGCGGCGCGGAACGGGTTTGCATCCCTCCTTTCAATCGGATTTGCCCGTTCTGGAAATTGGAAAGCAACAATACAGTTGTTCAAAAAAACAATATGAGTATAGTGTAGCACAAATGTTTGAACAATGTGTAAACACAATGAAAATAAAATATTAAATATATTGATTATAAAAATATAGTATTGATACATCATGAACCACTTTCCCCCATTTTCCGCCCCCCTCTTGCATAAACGCCCAAAATAGCGTATACTGTGGTCAGGAAAGAAGAAAGGCAGGGGACAAGCGTGCAGCAGAAATCCAGCGGAGGAATGACGACAAAACGGCTGATTGCCATGATTGCGCTCGCCGTACTGGCGGTCGCGGTCATCGTGTTCGCCGTGCGTGAAATCCGGCTCTATGGTGATGTGCAGGTGGAGCAGAGCCGCACGCCGACGCCCGTTCCGGGGTACGGCAACGTCATGCAGGTCACGATTGACCCATCCCTGCCCACGCCCGTGCCGGTGCTGCGTTCCGGTGCGCAGGGAGAAGCCGTCTGGCAATTGCAGGAGCGCTTGCAGGCGCTGGGCTATTTGACCGGCAGCGTCGATGGACAGTTCGGCCCGGCGACAAAAGAGGCGGTGCAGCTGTTCCAGCGCCAGCATGGACTGACGGCGGACGGCATCGTGGGGGAAGATACGCGCGAGCTGCTCTATTCTGACAGTGCGCAGCCGTATGCCACGCCGACGCCCGCGCCCACCCAAGCCGCGCAAGTCACCGAAGCTCCCGCAGCGGATGATATGATCCTCCTGACGGCGGAGGTGGAAAACACAATCCCGGTTGGCTTCACGGCGGATGGGCTTCCGCTGCTGGTCAACCGGGATTCTCCTTTGCCTGATGATTATCAGCCACAGCAGCTGGTCAACATGCGCGACTACTGTGACAGCAGCATCGTGAGCATCAAGGGCAGCGAAATCGAGGGCGAGCAGATTGCGGTGGATGCGCTGCTGGCAATGCTTATGCAGGCGCAGTCAGAGGGGCTGACATCATGGCAGATCAGCGCGGGCTACCGAAGCGTCGCCTATCAGCAGAAGCTGTTCGACGACAAGGTGTACAGCTATCGTCAGCAGGGCATGACCGGTGCACAGGCGCGGAGTGCGGCGCGCAAACTCGTCGCTGACCCCGGATGCAGCGAGCATCACACCGGGCTGGCGTTCGACATCACCGTGCCGGGAACGTCCTTCGGCGGCACGAAACAGGCGAAATGGCTGGAAGAACACTGCTGGGAGTGGGGATTCATCCTGCGCTACCCGGCGGACAAGACCGCCATCACCGGCATCACGAATGAGCCGTGGCACTTCCGCTACGTTGGCACGGACGCGGCGATGGAGATGCGGGAGACAGGGGAGTGCCTGGAAGAGTATGTGGAGAGGAAGCAGAGCGAATAATCGTTGATTGTTCTTTCAAAGTGTGATATAATATAAAGCAGGAGGTGGAAGCAATGATGATTCAGTCTGAAACGATGGTATCTATTGCCGATGCAAGCCGTGACTTTTCGCGCGTTGCGCGGCTGGTTGACGAGAAAGGTTCGGCGGTTATTTTGAAGAATAATGCGCCGCGCTACTTGGTAATTGATTTCAGCCGTGCAGAGGAATATCAGGAAGCATCTGACGAAGAATTGCTTGCGCTTGGTGAACAGCTTATTGAAAAAAACCGGGTTGCGTATGAGACGCTCGCCAAATGATTAGGCTGACAGCGAAAAACGTCATTGCACTGCATAAGCAGATGATTGAGAAAACCGGCGGCTCGTATGGTGTACGGGATGAAGGCTTGCTGGAATCTGCGCTGGCAAGTCCCTTTATGACGTATGACCAGATTGAGTTGTTTCCATCGGTGTATCAAAAAGCTGCCAGACTGTGCTTTGGTTTTGTGAAGAATCATCCGTTTATTGATGGAAATAAACGGATAGGAACGCAACTCATGCTTATTCTCCTTAAAAAAAGCGGCATTGAGCTGTTTTATACGCAGGAAGAACTGATAGAGGTAATTCTCCATGTAGCCGATGGTACGATTGGCTATGAAGAACTATTGACGTGGGTGCTTGAACGTAGTTAATGCGTTATCACCCAATCCCCATTGTATCCAGTGCCATCATGAGGACAAAGCCCGCCAGCGTCGCGAGAACCATCAGACGCTGCCGCGGGCATTTTTGGCATTCCGGCAGAAGCTCCGCCAAGATGACCGTCACCATGGCGCCGCCGGAGAGCGAAAGCAGCAGCGGCAGGGCGGCGCGGACGCGAATCGCCAGCAGTGCACCCAGAATCCCCGCAAGCGGCTCGACTGCGCCGGATAACTGTCCGAAGAAGAACGAACGGCGGCAGGAATAACCGTCGCGGCGGAGCGGCAGACTGACCGCCGCCCCTTCAGGGAAGTTTTGCAGCGCAATGCCGATGGCAAGCATCCACGCGCTGCGCCACGCCGCTCCGCCGGGGGACGCCAAAGCACCGAACGCGCAGCCGACCGCCAAGCCTTCGGGAATGTTGTGCAGGGTGATGCTGCCAATCAGCAGAACGGTTCGGCGGCGCACGTCGGACAGCGGCGTTCGGCGCATACGGCGTGAAAGCAGCGCATCCGCCAACAGCACGAGCAGCCCGCCGAGCAAAAATCCGCCGCTGCACATCAGGAGCGGACTTTGCCGGAGGGAATGCGCGGACGTCAGCGCGGGCGCAAGGAGCGAAAAGTACGACGCGGCGAGCATGATGCCCGCACCGAGCGCCATCAGCAGGTTCATCACGCTTGGGTGAAATCGCCGGAGCGGGAATACGAGCGCCGCACCCAGCGCCGTCAGCAGATACATAAGCAGCGTCGCGAGAATAGCGGCGGACAGGGGGGATAAAATCATCAGAAACACATCCTTCCAAATAGAAAATTGCAGCACCGAACAAACGGCAGGAGGATTCTGCCTTCATCATACGCCGAGGATGGAAAAAAGTGCGGAAAGTCAACCGGATGCATCCAGCGTCAAAAAAAGATGAAAAACCTTCCGCCTGAAAGCAGGAATTTCGCCGAAAACGTAGAAAGAATAAGGGTTGCAATTTTGGCTCGAAGGATTTTTTTTGCCTTTGGGCTTTCAGAAAGTGTGAGTGTGATTCAAGCATGACCCAAGTCCCCTACACCCTGCGCGTTCTGGCGGGCGAAACGGAAACCCGTTACGGCGAGCGGCTGTATCACAGCGGCGCAGTGCATATTGTGGAGAAGAGCGCAAAGCGCCTGAGCTGCAAGGTCGCGGATGGCGAAATGTACGATGTGGTATTCACCGACGACGGCGAAAGCCGGTGTAACTGCCCGATTTACGAGGAAGCCGGCGCGTGCCGGCATGTGGTGGCGGCAATGATCAAGTGTCAGGATGAAGGCGCGATGGGCGATATGGTGCGCCGCAAGGCGGAGGCTGCCGGTCCGAAGCTGATGGCGGCAATGGATCGCGCGCTGCCGGAGGAGGGCACCATCCACATGGAAGTTCGCCTGACCCTCGAACCCGTGCGCGACCAGATTACGCCCTGCATCCGCATTTGCCTGCTGATTGGCGAAGAACGCCTGTATGTGGTCAAGTCGATTCCGCAGATGATTGATGCCATTGACACGCAGACGCCTGTGGAGTACGGCAAGGGCTTCGTGTTTCACCCGGAATGGATGCGCTTCGGCACGGTGCAGGAGCGGATTTTGAAGATTCTGCGCGCGCTGTGTCTGGCGCAGAAGGAAGCTGGCGCGCTCCTGCGCGGCGCGGAACAGCGTGATTTGGCGCTGCCGGAGCCGTTCGCGGAGGAAATCCTGCGCGAGCTGATGAACACGCCGTTTCGCCTGAAGGTCGGGGAAAAGACGGTTGCGGTCAAGCCTGTGCGCGCAAGGAAAATCCCCCTGCAGTTCCGCGTCTCCAGCGACTTGCACGGCTTGACGGTCGTTGCCATGTTCCCCAAGGAATTCCGTCCGCTGCTGCCGTCCTGTTCCTTCGCGCTGGTGGGGGAGAACGTCGTGGCGGTGGAGGAGCAGCAGCGCGGTGTGCTGCGCGTGCTGTATCAGGAGCAGCTGGGCGGACAGTGCAGCTTCGACTATCCCGTGCGCGAGGCGGCGCGTGTGATGGGCGAACTTGTGCCGTTCCTGAAACTGACCGGGCTGGTGGAAATCTCCGATGAGCTGCGCCGTCAGCTGATTCAACTGCCGCTGGTGGCGCGTGTGTATCTTGACCGTTCTGCCAATGGACGCGATGTGGTGGCACGGGCACAGTTCCGCTACGGCGATCGCACCATTGACCCGTTTGACGAAACGCCCCTGCCGGAGAATCTCCCGCGCGGCGAAAAACTGCTCCTGCGCGACGCGGCAGCGGAACGCAAGGTGCTGGATGCGCTGGGGGCGGCGGGCTTCATCGTCAGCAAAGGGCATGTGTATTTGACGGGGCAGGAAGCCATTTTCAACTTCGTCAGCGAAGGCTTGCAGCATTTGCAGGAACTGGCGGAAGTGTACCTGTCCAACGACTTCAAGCGCATGACGCCGCGCAAGCCGAAATTTGCGGGCAAAATGCGCTTGAACGGCTCGGCACTGGAGCTGAAATTCACCCAGGACGACGAACCCGCGCAGGAAATCCTTGCAATTATGGAAGCACTGGCGCGCCGCCGCCGCTATTTCCGCCTGAAAGACGGCTCGTTCCTTGATTTGTCCGCGATGGACGAGTGGCTGCCGCTGGCGGATTCCATCTTCGAGGCGGCGCAGGCGGAGGGCGCGGAGTCGGTCGCGATGGGGGACGACACCATCCGCCTGCAGGCGTACCGTGCGTGCTATCTGCAAAGCCTGCTGGAGAGCCTTGGACTGCCCATCGAGGTGGATGAAAAAACGCAGGCAACCGTTCGCCTGCTGACCGACCCCGGCAAGGTGCAGGACGTGAAGCTGCCCGACGGCTTAAGCCTGCGCCCGTATCAGGAACGCGGCTTCCAGTGGCTGCTGGCGCTTGATCGGCTGCACATGGGCGGTGTGCTGGCGGACGACATGGGCTTGGGCAAAACCGTGCAGGTGATTGCGCTGCTGATGGCGACGCGGCAGGAAGGGCAGGTTAGCCTTGTTGTCGCGCCGACGACGCTGACATATAACTGGCTGAGCGAACTTGGCCGTTTCGCGCCGGATTTGTCGGTGATGGTGCTGGGCGGTTCGGCGGCACAGCGCGCCAGCCAGATTCGCCACGTCAAGGAAGCGCACGATGTGGATGTGCTGATTACGTCCTACCCGCTGATTCGGCAGGACATCGAGCAGCTGACGACGATTGAGTTCCGCTTCGCTATCTTAGACGAAGCGCAGCACATCAAAAACGCGGGCAGCAAGGGCGCACAGGCGGTTCGCCAATTGCAGGCGCAGACGCGCTTTGCCCTGACGGGTACGCCGCTGGAAAATGGCGTGGGCGAACTGTGGAGCATCTTCAACTTCGTTCTGCCGGGGTATCTGCTCAGTTACAGCGCGTTCCTGCGCCGCTATCAGGATGGAACGGACGCGGAGGATCTGCGCCGGCGCATCAGCCCGTTCCTCATGCGCCGCCTGAAGAAGGAAGTGCTGACGGAACTGCCGGACAAGATCGAATCCGTGTTCACGGCGCAGATGAGCCCGGAACAGGCGAAGGTATACGAGGCGACGATGATGCGGCTGCGTCAGCGTGTGGACTCCATCGTCAAGGAAAAGGGCTTCGAGCGTGGGCGCACGGAGGTGCTTGCGGCGATTACCCAGCTGCGCGAAATCTGCTGTCATCCGTCGCTGGTTTTGGACGATTATACGGGCACATCCGGCAAGCTGGATATGCTGCTGGATATGCTGCCGGAAGCGATTGCGAAGGGGCGGCGTGTGCTGCTGTTCAGCGCGTTCACCTCGATGCTCAAAATCCTTCGCCGCGAGCTGGATGATGCGGGTTATGAAACGATGTACCTGGATGGCGACACGCCCGCACAGCGCCGCGTAGAGATGGCGGAGCAGTTCAACGCGGGGCAGGGACAGATTTTCCTGATTTCGCTCAAGGCGGGCGGTACGGGCCTGAACCTGACGGGCGCGGACATGGTGATTCACTACGACCCGTGGTGGAATCCGGCGGCGGAAGATCAGGCAACCGACCGCGCGTACCGCATCGGGCAGACGCGCAAGGTGGAGGTGATTCGTCTGGTAACACATGCTTCGATTGAGGAGCAGGTGGTTGCGCTGGGGCAGCGGAAGAAAGCGCTGTTTGACCAGCTGATTAAGCCGGGGGAATCCATGGTGGGCGGACTTTCGCCGCAGGAGATTATGTCCTTGTTCCAGTGAGGGAAAAGGGGGTTCTTCACGGAAAGTTGTGGGGAGCAAACAAGGGCTTAGGCGAAGCCCCAAAAAGCTGCACGCGGAAGGAGCATGAAAGCGCGACCAACTCAATCGCGAAA